>SAMEA3663023__coassemble_4351_pt1 | contig 3928 bp, 4 predicted proteins | sample SAMEA3663023__metabat2_low_PE_007 | metagenome-assembled genome bin SAMEA3663023 (sample SAMEA3663023) | pig gut metagenome | biome: pig gut; feature: pig-associated habitat; material: faeces | place: France | collected 2012 | reverse complement strand
AGAGCTCAAATGCAAGGAAAAACTGTGAGAAAAACTGTGGGATGTAATCTTAAGAAAATCTTTGGAATCTTATTACGCTCTCCTTTAGATATCTTTACTAAGATAAAGATACTGAAAGGAGATTTTTTTATGGATATCCAGACTTTGACACAGTATTTTCTGCGGTATGGTGCGTTTTTTATTTATCTGATCGTATTGTTGGAATATATGAATCTTCCCGGATTTCCGGCTGGTGTTATTATGCCGCTGGCAGGAATCTGGGCAGCCAGAGGGGATATCAGTTTTCCGGCAGTTATGGTTTTGTCGGTTGCTGCAGGCCTGACCGGAAGCTGGCTGCTTTATTTCCTGGGCCGATGGGGCGGCAAAAAAGCGTTTAAAAAATTTCCGGCTCACCGGGAAGTGGTGGAAAGTAAGATGGAAATGCTACGGGAAAAAGGGAGTGTGGGAGTCTTTGTCAGTAAGCTTCTCCCGATGGTGCGGACCATTATTTCCATTCCGGCCGGTATGGTAGAGATGAATTTTGTGAAATATACGATCAGTTCAGTTCTGGGGATTTTTGTGTGGAATCTGGTTTTTGTCGGAGCAGGATATTTCCTGGGGGATGCGGCGCTCCAGATGTTTGCCTGAAAATGACAGGTGTGAAAGCAAAACCTCAAAACGGATGGCAAAGAAACAGAAGTACTGGAAACCGGAGCAACACGAGATCAAACAGAAGAAAAGTATGGTGAGAGTATGAAAATTGCAATGTTGACGAATAATTATAAACCATTTACAGGGGGAGTTCCCATTTCCGTGGAAAGGCAGGCAAGGCATCTTGCAAACCTTGGAAATGAGGTGACGGTATTTGCACCTGATTATGGAAAGGCAGAAGAGGAGCAGCCGGAATCTATGAGAGTTCTCCGGTTTCGGACACGGAGAAAAAAGATGGAGAATGGGATGGTTTATCCCTGCTTCTTAACACCGGAGATCCTCAAAGTATTCGAGAAAGAAACTTTCGACTGCATTCATGTACATCATCCGATGTTTGTGGGAACAACGGCACTGTATCTGAAGAAAAAATATCAGATCCCGGTCATTTATACATACCATACAAAGTATGAAGACTATCTGCATTATCTGGGCTTTTTCCGGGAGGCCGGGACATCCGGACACTTCAGAAAGAAATTGCTGCATTTTGCGAAGGAAAGATTTGTGCCGGCATATATGAGGTGGTTTTGCAATCAATGTGATCTGGTGATCGCACCGACACCGGGGGTGGCAGCAACGATCCGCAGACAGGGCGTGCGGACGAAAGTAAAAGTTTTACCGACAGGGCTGGAGGAGGAATTTTATAAACCGGATACGGAGAAAACCGCAGACATCCGCTATCGGTATGCGGCAGGAAAAAAATGGCTGTTTTGTACGGTGGGCAGGCTGGAAGAAGAGAAAAACCCGGGATTTTTGATTGAAGGACTTAAAATATTAAGTCAGAAAGAAAGGCTTGGCTCGGATTTCCATATGCTGTTTATCGGGACCGGAAGTCTTAAGGAGCAGCTGCAGGACCAGATCCGGAAAGAAGGATTGGAATCTCAGGTGACTTTTTTAGGAAATGTACCGAATGAAGAAGTGAAACATTATCTGTATGCATCCGATCTTTTCCTGTTTGCATCGACTTCAGAAACACAGGGGATCGTACTGGCAGAAGCCATGGCGGCAGGCTGTCCGGTGGTCGCGGTAAAAGCTTCCGGTGTGGAAGATATTGTGGAAGATAACAGGAATGGGTTTGCGGTAGAAAATGATCCGGGACAATGGACACAGAAAGTAGAAGAGGCATTGTGTCCGGAAAAGTGGATGATTTTACAGGAAACAGCCAGAAATACGGCAAAAGCTTATCAGGCTGACCGCATTGCCCGGCGGGAAGAATTACTATATAGGAGATGTATGAGATTGGAACAAGGGGGAGGAGAATATGTACAGACAATGGATACAGAGGAGTTTGCAAAAACTGTTTATGGGATATCTCGGGCTTCTTGAGAGAACCATAACAATTGAGTGGAATGAATCATTATGAAACCAGTCAGATTTTCGGTTTCTGGCATGAGGATAGTTTTTTTATGAATCTGGTTTTGAAAAAATTGTCCGCAAAAACAGGACCGGTGGATGTGATCGTAACAGCAGATACCAGAGGGGATTATATTACGGCCATGGTAGAAAAATGCGGCGGCCATGCACTCCGTGTTCCGGACGGTTACCAGAGCTTTTCATTTCTGAGAAAGCTGGTACGGAATTCTTATGAAAGTACGAGATCTTTGGCTGTCGCACTGGATGGCCCCCTGGGACCGAGGCATGAACCGAAAAAACTGGCGTTTTATCTGTCTTCTCAGGCGCAGGAAGAGTTTGTGGGAATTTTTGTGACATATTCAGCAGCACTCAGACTGTTCTGGCGATGGGATCATTATGCGATTCCGCTTCCGTTTTCCCATATGACAGTCGAGGTGCATAATTATGGGGAAGTAAATAAGAAACAGATCCCAAATCTTCCGTTTTGTGCAGAAATAGAGTATACTGCATTTGGACAGAAAGACGAGGAAAAAGTGCAGGGGAGGACGGCATGGAGACAAATCACATTTTGATTGTAGAAGATGATAAGGAAATCAGGGAAGGAATCCAGATTTATCTGATCAGTCAGGGGTATGTTGTATATCAGGCGGCTGATGGAATAGAAGGACTAAAAATAATAGAGCAGGAAGAAATTCATCTGGCGATCGTGGATATTATGATGCCCAAAATGGATGGAATCCGGATGACGATGAAAATCCGGGAGAAATATGATTTCCCGATCATTATGCTTTCTGCAAAATCGGAAGAAATGGATAAAATCACGGGATTGAATATCGGGGCGGATGATTATGTGACAAAACCGTTTACGCCTATGGAGCTGATGGCAAGGGTGAATTCCCAGCTGCGGAGATACCGGAAGTTTCTGGAAAAGCTGGAAGTGAAAGAAAATGTACATGTGATCGGCGGACTGGAAATCAATGAAGATACAGTCGAAGTATCCGTGGACGGTAATCCGGTAAAAATGACTCCGATCGAATATAAGATTCTGCTGCTTCTGGCAAAGAATCCGGGAAGAGTATTTTCTTCTGAAGAAATTTATGAACGAGTATGGCAGGAAAAAGCAATCAATACGGATACGATCATGGTACATGTTCGGAATATCCGGGAAAAAATTGAATTGGATCCGAAAAAGCCGAAATATTTAAAGGTGGTGTGGGGTGTTGGATACAAAATTGAAAAACAGCCGTAAATTTGGATGGATATTAATCGTTTTTCTGCTGATATGCTGCGCAGTTGGAATGGTAGGGGCTTATCCTGTGTTTGGTTCACAGATGGAGTCAGTCCAGGACGCAACAATAACGGATGCGGAAATGCTCTCGGATTTTGTGGATCCGCTGAGCTGGGGAAACTATATTTTGTATAATGAGATCTCCGGAGAGAAAGACCGTGCTTATATCCAGGAAGAGTACAATAATGCGGAAGAGTTTTATCTGCTGCGGAAATATCTGGATTATGAGGTGTTTGACTGGAACGGAGAGGCATTATTGGATTCTGCAGACATAATGACGCAGAAAAAACTGGTACAGCAAGACTGTGATTACCTGCTGCGTGTGAAATGCCTGTTTTCAGAAGACGGCGAGCTGGATGATGTACAGGTGGACGGAACCCGGCTTAGTGAACGGGATCAGTATGATCTGGAGCAGGAAATTCTGAACCGTCAGTATGGAGCGAGTGAGTGGGAGAGCCTGGCCGTTCCGGAGAAGGTCATGATCGTCTATGGGATTACAACAGAAAATATGAATTCTTATTGGACGAATTACGATTCGTATGTAAAGTATGTGCGGGCATATGATCTGGCTGTCAGCGATGTGTACCGGGGAATGGAAAT
>SAMEA3663023__coassemble_2791_pt1 | contig 5979 bp, 5 predicted proteins | sample SAMEA3663023__metabat2_low_PE_007 | metagenome-assembled genome bin SAMEA3663023 (sample SAMEA3663023) | pig gut metagenome | biome: pig gut; feature: pig-associated habitat; material: faeces | place: France | collected 2012 | reverse complement strand
AATTCATAAATGTGTCGCAAAAGGCGCTCCACATTTATTTCATTGACGGCTGTCGAGTGTGTCCGTTGGACGCACAGTATAAAGTCAAAAACAAAAACAGCGACTTGTGAGCAAGCTCCCAGATCGCTGTTTCTGTTTTGACTTTGCATGGCTCGTAACTCTCAATTTACACGTTTTCGATCTGCCAGTCGATGGGGTCTACGCCATGTTCTTTCAGGAAATTATTCGTCTTGCTGAAAGGTCTGCTGCCAAAGAATCCGCGGTACGCAGATAACGGACTGGGATGTGGTGCTTCCAGAATTAAATGATTAGGGTTATTCAGCATGCTTTTTTTCATCTGTGCCGGTCTCCCCCACAGAATAAATACGATTGGGCGGTCCTGTGCATTCAAAGCCCGGATGGCTGCATCGGTGAACTCTTCCCAGCCTTTCCCATGATGAGAATTGGCCATATGCGCTCTGACGGTAAGTACCGTATTCAGCATCAGTACTCCCTGTTCAGCCCATTTAACCAGATAACCGTTATTAGGAATATAACATCCAAGATCATCATGGAGTTCCTGGTAAATATTGACCAGGGAAGGGGGAATATCGACATCCGGTTTCACGGAAAAACAAAGTCCGTGCGCCTGTCCCACGTTATGATAAGGGTCCTGCCCAAGAATCACTACCTTCACCTTGCTTAACGGTGTCAGATGAAAAGCATTGAAAATATCATCCGCCGGTGGGAATACCACTGTCGTATTATATTCGTCCTTAACGAATTTAAAAAGCTGTCTGTAATATGGCTTATGAAATTCTCCTCCCAACGCTGTCAGCCAGTCGTTTGTAATCATTGCCATCGTCAAATCCTCCCTGTCGTCCCTAGAGACGGACACTGATTCCTCTTTCACGCAGATATTCCTTCACCTGTCGAATCTCAAGTTCCTTATAGTGGAACAAAGATGCTGCAAGAACTGCCTCCGCTTTTCCTTCGGTCAGGGCATCATAGAAATGAGACAGCTGTCCAGCACCACCGGAGGCAATTACCGGAATACTCACGCTCTCTGCCACAGCTCTGGTAAGTGCCAGGTCATAACCCTCCTTGGTGCCGTCTCCGTCCATACTGGTAAGCAATATTTCTCCCGCCCCCATCTTCTCTGCGGTTCTCGCCCATTCCACGGCATCCATGCCCATATCCACCCGGCCGCCGTTTTTATAAATATTCCAACCGCTGCCGTCTGCTCTTTTTTTCGCATCGATTGCCACAACCACACACTGACTGCCAAATTTCTCTGCTGCATCACTGATCAGTCTCGGATTCATGATAGCTGCGGAATTCACAGAAATCTTGTCAGCGCCTTCTCTGAGGATTGCTTTAAAATCATCTACCGTACGAATGCCACCACCGACCGTAAAAGGGATAAACACCTTACTTGCCACCTTACGAACCCATTCCAGCTGTGTCGCTCTGCTGTCAGCCGATGCCGTAATATCCAAAAATACGACTTCATCCGCACCGGCCGCATCATATGCCGCAGCCACTTCGGACGGATCGCCGGCATCCCGGAAATTCACAAAATTAACTCCTTTTACTACTCTGCCGTCTTTGACATCCAGACAGGGAATTACTCTCTTTGTATGCATATTATTGTCCTCCCTGCGTATGTTGGTCCCGATATTCTTTCGTAATATCTACAAAATTCTGCAAAATTTTAAGACCGATCCGAGAGCTTTTCTCCGGATGGAACTGACAGGCAAAAATGTTATCTTTTTCCACAGATGCATGAATCCGTGTTCCATATTCCGTCATCGCCGTAACGATAGAGGAATCAGCGGCCTCCAGATAAAATGAGTGTACAAAATACACATACGAATGTTCTTCAATGCCCCGGAAAAGTCTGCCCTTATTTGGAAAAGTAAGATCATTCCAGCCAATATGAGGAATCTTTAATCCGGGTGCCGCCGGAATTCTGCGAATCGTACCGTCCAGTAAATGCAGTCCTTCTACTCCCGGTGTCTCCTCACTGCTTTCAAACATCAGCTGCAGTCCCAGACAGATTCCCAAAAAAGGAATTTGTCTCCGGACCACTTCCCGGATAACATCTACCAGTCCGTAAGTATGTAACTTTTCCATAGCATCACCAAATGCCCCGACTCCCGGCAGGATCACACCGTCCGAGGCCAGAATCTCTTCTCTGTCTCTTGTGATTCTTACCTCTTCGCCCAGATATGCCAAAGCTTTCTCCACGCTCTTGATATTGCCGGCATCGTAGTCAATAATTGCGATCATTGTTGTATCTCCTTTTCCTCCGGAAGAGGATCCGGCAGTTCTGCGGCTTCCTCTCCATCATTTGAAGGTGTTGCATCCTCTACGATCTGAGGCATATCCCAGGATTCCAGACCAAGCTTCTGCAGAACTGTCATCACTCTCTGCGTATATTCCACATTATTGGAAATATCTGTAATTTCCTGTGCTTCCTCCTGGCTCAGTCCATATTTCTGTGACAAAACATTTAAAATCTCCTGGAAAGCTACCGTAACCTCATCCTGCGCATTATACTCCGTAGCATAATTCAGCAATGACGGGTAATCATGCACTGCCTGCAGCAGAGAATCCAACGCTTCCAGTTCTGATCCTTCATTTACAAATACTTCATACTCTCTCAGCCACATGCGGATTGTCAAAATACTTTCCGATTTACTGTACATTACCTGTTCCGTCTCATCAAGTTCTTTTCCGAAAAAGTTCTGGTAACAGGTCTGATAGTCGCCTGCATAATATGCTTTTCTGCCGCTGCGTCTTGTCATATACTCCGTCAAAAAGCTGCTTAAAAGCAATATCACCGCTCCCAGTGAAATACATACAACGACAATCGGAATCACCTTTTTGAGAGAAAGTTTTTTCTCGGGTACTTCGGGGATCTTCTCTTTTTTCTCTTTTCTTTTTTTCTCTTTCTTCGGTTTCTTCTCTTTCGCTGCTTTTTCTTTTTTAGGTTTTTTCTCTTTTTTGCCTTTCTTTTTCTGATCTTTACCCATTTCGTCAAGAATCTGCTTGTTTTCTTCCGATAATTGCAGCTGATTCTCTTCCTCGTCCTCTTCGTCTTCTTCGGTAAAAAGATCTAACAATTTGGAGAAAAACCCTTTTTTCTCTTCTTTCTGTGAAGCATCATCTACAATATCCGCACCGGCTGCTTTCAGAATATCCATGACATCGGTTTCGTCGTTATCCTGTTCTGTGTGCTCCGCATCTTCCGTCTGCGGAAAAGCACCCGGCAATAATGCCTCCAGATCATCATCTTTCATTTTCTGGGTATCTGCAGTAGTCTGCGTTTCTCCACTATCCGGCTCAGTCATATCCTCTGACAATGATTCATATTCCGTTTCATCCGCTGCAGAATTCTTACTATTCTTCGCCTTTTTTTTCTTAAACCGATCAAAGAAGCTCTTCCGCTTGCCGCGTTTCTCCTCCTTTTCCGGCTCTTCTGCTGTTTCCGTATTCGGTGCCATCTGATCCAACACATTGGAAAGACTTTCATCATCTACGTTTTCCAGCATTTTGATCAAATCGTCATTCTCGTTCGTATCCGGTTCCTTCTGTTGTTCTGTGCTGCCTGACTGCTCCCTGCTCTGCTGCAGCAATCTATCTATTTCATCTTCAGACATGGAAGAGGTCTCTTCCGGATGAATCGTCTCACTATTTTGTGTATTTTGTGTATTTTGCGACTGTTGTGTCTCCGGAATATCTCTTTGTTGTGCCTCTAATGCTGACTGTAACAGATCATCCATATCGCTCATGTCAATTTGAGGATCCAGAAGTGTCTCATCTTTGACCCCTTCTTCAGACTCTTTCCGGGAGTTTTCTTCCTCTTCTGTATTCCCTATTCCCTTTAATAAATTATCCAGGTACTCTTCTTGTGAAGGCATTCGTTATTCCTCCGTTTTCTCTCATGATCATAACATGATTAGTTTAACACAGGGCAAGCAGCCAGGCAATGGGATTTTGCTCCTCATCAATTCGATAGAGCTCTGCCTTTTGTTGAAACATTGCGATTCTTTCAAAAGGATTTTTCATAATGGATGGAAATCTGGTACCCTCACCGATTTCTAGGATCACCAGTCTATGATTCCATGTATTTTGAAGCCAGTTATGATATTCTGCCCAATTCTCCAGGTATCCCTTTTCGTCATACTGCTCCGCATAGATATTATTCAAAATAAGTTCCTTGCCACAATTTGGACACTTTCCCAAATCCGGAATCCTGAAATCTCCTTTTTTCATATTCTGATACCAGTCCCGGAGTATTTTCTCTTCATTGTCAGTCACAGGCAGAAGTCCTTCCGGGCAACCATCCGGGCACTGTAGTTTACTCCATTCCCCACAGGGATTTACATAGCGCTCCTTTTTAATGAGAAGTTTTTTCCAGGGAATTTCCCGTAAGGTGCGATTGGTAGACGTAGATACGACAAAATAACTTTTTTTCTCTAAAATTTCCGCCAGATTTTGAAGTCCTTTTGTCATTTCATCTTCCAATTTAGGTGCAAACTGCTTTCTGTAACATGTATCCACATAGGGTTCCATCCAAAGGGCATGACTTTCCTGTAATTTTTCTATTATTTCCCGATACCCCTCCTGCATGGATAAAAAATACTGCATATCAAAATACTGTCCAAGTCCCACCAGAACGTATTCTGCTTCCTGTATTTTTTCTAAGATTTTTTTTATATTTTCCTTCTTATCCATATCATTTTATTCCTTTATTCTACAGAAAAAGGCTGGGATAGTCCCAGCCCTTTTGCCTTTCTGAACATTTTATCTGTCTAAATGCCTTTCCGCAACAAGTTCATCCACAATTTTTACCAGATTGCCGATCTCCGGCTTCGAAAGCTGTGCATCTGCCCCCAGTGCTTCTCCCTTTTTCTTCATCTCATCATTTACCAGCGAAGAGAAAATGATAATGGGAATGTCCTTAGTCGCATCATCTGATTTCACTAATTTCGTCAGTCTGTGTCCATCCATCTCCGGCATCTCAATATCTGTAATGATGCAACGAACATGCTGATCCAGAGTTCCGTCTTCCTTGCACTGTGTGATAACATCATATGCCTGCTGACCATTCTCTGTATGGATCAGATTCACATAGCCTGCCGCTCTCAGAGAGTCTACGATCAACTTATTCAGCAGGGGAGAATCTTCAGCAATCAGAATGGGAACAGAGCTTCTGCTACGTTCCCCCAGTTCATTCAGCTCTGACATTTTAAGTCCTGTCTCCGGGTTAATATCGGAAACGATCTTCTCAAAATCAAGAATAATAATCAGCTTGTCGTTTTTCTTGATAATACCGGTAGCAACACTTTCGTCGGCTGCAGAAATCGTGATATCCGGTTTAATGATATCTCTCCAGCTTACCCTATGAATACCCAGTACAGATTCCACATGAAATGCAATATCCAACTTGTTGAAGTTAGTAACAATGAAAAGTCCCTTTTTCTCCGACTCTCCGCGTCCCAGACAATTCTTCAGATCAATAGCTGTGATCATCGTATCCCGAGGCATAAAAATACCTTCAATACTGGGATGTGAATTAGGAACCGGTGTCACCGGCTGATAGGTAATGATCTCTTTGATCTTGGCAACATTGATTCCGTAAGAATTACCTGCTAAAGTAAATTCCAAAATCTCTAATTCATTTGTTCCATTTTCAAGTAAAATCTTTGTATCCATACTAACTCCTGTACCTTCCCGTTGAATTATTTTGCTCCTGTGGATATATTTCTATATTCTTAGTTAATTATATCATATATTTTTAAAAAAGGAATCATTATCTGAAATTATTACACAAAAAAAACGATAGCATCAGACTATCGTTTCTTTCATTTATTCCTTCAAAACCGAACACTGAAACCTCATCTCTTATATCTCTTATATCCTAACTTCCATCCTGCTTTCCTATCCAAAACCTTTGGTCAAGCCCTCGACCGATTAGTAAATGTCAGCTGA
>SAMEA3663023__coassemble_2544_pt1 | contig 6540 bp, 7 predicted proteins | sample SAMEA3663023__metabat2_low_PE_007 | metagenome-assembled genome bin SAMEA3663023 (sample SAMEA3663023) | pig gut metagenome | biome: pig gut; feature: pig-associated habitat; material: faeces | place: France | collected 2012 | reverse complement strand
CCAGTCTGAAGGTATGTAAGCACTGCGGAAAGGCATTTGTTGCCTCAAGACCAAACATGGAATTCTGCTCTTCGCAATGTAAGAACCAATACAATGTGTATAAGAGCAGGGCAAAGAAAAAGTATACACCAACACAGGAGGTCTGATTGTATGAAAAATTCGAGCATAATTATGTACACAACCGAAGATGGCTTAACCAAGATAGAAACTACTTTTGATGAAGATACCGTATGGCTGTCATTAGAGCAAATGGCAGAGCTTTTTCAAAGAGATAAATCAACTATCTCAAAGCATATCAAAAACATATTTGAAGAAGGTGAATTATCCCAAGCGGCAACTGTTGCAAAATTTGCAACAGTTCAAACGGAAGGCACTCGTACTGTAGAAAGAATCATTGATTACTATAACCTTGACGTCATTATCTCCGTCGGTTACCGTGTGAAATCCCACCGTGGTACACAGTTCCGTATCTGGGCTATGGGAATTTTAAAAGAATACATGAAAAAAGGAGATGCACTGGGCAGCTCACAAGCACACAGCCGCAGAAGTTATTTACCAGCGTGCCGACGCTGAAAAAGATAATATGGGACTTACCTCATGGGCTAGTGACACCATCCGTCGCTCAGATGTGGAAGTTGCCAAAAACTATCTTACCCAGCAGGAACTTGATGCTTTAAACAAAATTGTTACCGCCTATCTTGACATTGCCGAGGTACACGCTCTCAATCAGGAACCTATGTATATGAAGGACTGGCTGGAAACCATTGAGGATTACCTGAAAATGACCCGCCGTGATATTCTTAACAGTAGCGGTCATATCAGCCATAAGCAGGCACTTGACAAGGCTCATGCTGAATACACCAAGTATAAGAACCGCTTGGGAATCAACATTTCTCCAGTTGAATAGGACTTTATCAAGAGCATTGATACATTGGAAGAGATTGCGGATTCCAGCAAAAAATAAAATTTAAGAGGTTTGCATTGGCAAACCTCTTTCAAAATTACCTCTATAAAATAATTCTACCGGCGCTGCAGTTTTTCCTCTCACGATCGGACGAATGTACGGCTGGCTGATGCTCACAATTCTGTCCGGAACGGAATGTACCCGATTGTCATACATGTACTTCTGCTGTTCATAGACCTGATCTATGACAGCCAGTCGCGCGGCTTGTTTCGGAGTCAGCTCACATTCCTTTTCCAGGAATTCATCTAGATATTTCCGATCACGCCTGATGTATTGCAGCTGCTTCTTGATCGCTGTGCGAATTTTCTTTGCAGTGCGCTTTTTGCAGTTTGCCAGTTTCAGATAATCTTTTCTGGCTTTCTCGCGGTACATGCGCGGCTTGTAATAGTAAAATCTGTCACAGATGTCATCTATGATCGCTTCCAGATCTTCTCAGGCTTCGTTTAGGATGTTTATATCCTGCGGAAAAGAAATCTTCTGTGGTGCACAGCTGGCATCCAGTATCAGCGTCCCTGCGTTTTCGTCCGTATCGGATTCTGTCTCATCGGAATGGCTTCCACCACCCGGTGTCGGATCATCCGGAGTATTATAGTCAATGATCATTTCATTGATTTCACTCAGGCTTCCGTCAGGCGCTTACGAAATTCAACGAGCAGAGAGGGCACAAACGGCGGAACTGTCTGAAATCCCGGCAGACCGATAAAGTATTGCAGATACGGATTTTCCGCGATCTCTTCAACCAGCTCCCGGTCAGAGAAACCAAGTTGTTTTTGAATGAGCAAAGCACCCAATGCTGTTCGCAGAGGCTTTGCCGGCATACCAGTTTTACTGGGGAACAGTTTTGCATAGCGTTCCTCAATGGCATCCCATGGAATGGTTTCGGCTTTCTTGACCCAGCGGTTTTCCGGGTTCATTTTCAAGCCAAGCGGCTGGTTAAAATCTGCAAGTCCAATCTGACGATATCGTTCGAATTTATACATGAGTTTTTCTCCTAAGTGCAAGCTTTTTTTACAGAAATATCTGTTTTCCTTGCACTCTATTATAATCTATTTGGGCAGAAAACTCAGTATTTAAAAGGATTTTATGCGAAAAATGTGTTATTGAGCAGCCATTATCTACCTTTTTAGCCGCATTTAGAAAACCAGGTCTGTATTCATGCGCGAACACACCATACTGCCCTTCTTTAAGAGTAAACTTTACATTAACAAAATCTTCATCTGCTCCATTCTGCGGTTCAACAAACTGTACTAATCTACTATGACGTATCACATAAAGAGTATTCTGGCGAACTTTTTCCCTGTATTCCGAACCTTTAAAAATCATGACTCAATTCCAAATGCCAGCTACAAGGTTTTGAGAGAAACGACAGAAGTCAGGTATAATACAGGCACTTTTCAAAATCAATCACTTTTCCTGTTACTGCTCACAAAAGGCCTTTATATTGCAAGTATTCTTCCGGTCCTTTCAGCAAAACCTGCACCTCATCCCAATATGTCTTACTGAAATAATCCTTGTTAAGCTCTCCCTTATTCAGTGCAGTCTGAAATTCCTGATACATATGTCTTGCGTACAAGCTTCTGTATTCCGGCAAAATCCGCCGAATCGTAAACAACGCATTTTCATATTTTTTCCACCAGTAGACCGGCAAAAATTTATGAAGTTCAGGACGAGTGAACAGAAAACTATAGATGAATGCATATTCTTCATTTATTCCAAATATATTGTCACTCTGTTTTACCGATGAATCCGGATTATCCGTCCGGTAAAGATACCCAGGTTCATCTATAAAAACAATCCTACCGGCCCGGCATATCATCTGAAACCAGAAACCATTATCCTGATAGGATGCTCCTGGCGTCTCATTGTGGCGGATATGCCATTTTTCAATAAAATCACGCCTTACAATTCCACACCAGGTCATGACAGCTCCTTGAAAGGCAGCCGGCTCTGCTTTCTGAGGGTCCCACACTTTATAATACATTCCTTTCAGGCAGGCACGGCAATATTTATCTATTCTCCGGCCATCTTCTTCATAAAAGCGAATAAAATCCCCCCGGGTAAGTTCCGTCTGCAAGGTTTCAGCCACCGTATAGAGATTTTTCAGCATATCCGGAAGCATCCGGTCATCCGATTCGAGAACTGCCAGGTATTTGCCGCGGGCATGATCCATTCCTACATTCATAGTATTCCCATATCCGGTATTCTTTTTATGAATCACCCGAATCCGCTCATCCTTTTGGCTGTAATCCTCCAGGATTTCCCCGGTTCGGTCCGTTGATCCATCATCGACTGCCAATATTTCTATCTCCGTAAGGCTCTGCGCCATTACACTCTCCAGTGCATCCTTCACATACTTTTCCGCATTATAAACAGGTATAATAACCGAAACTTTTACCATTTTTTCTCCTTTACTGGCACAAGCGTCCCGCCCGCCACCTCATACACCACATCACAGGCCTCGATGGTGTAGATGTTATGGGCAATAATCAGAAATGTCCTTTTCTTTGCCATCTCCCTGATGGTGTCCAGCACGATAAATTCCGTATCTTTATCCAGTGCGGCTGTCGGCTCATCCAGAATAAAGAAATCACAATCCCGGTAAATCGCCCTGGCAATCCCAAGCCGCTGCCTCTGACCGCCGGAAAGCCGGATGCCGCCTTCCCCAATCGGCGTATCCAGTCCATCTGGAAGACTTTTGATAAAGGAATCCAGTCCAACCGCCTGAAGACATTCCATAACCTTCTTCTCATCCATGTTTTGATCCTCCAGGCCGAAGGCAATATTGCCCTTAATCGAATCATCCAGCATAAATGAATTCTGGGGAATATAACCGACTTTCATTTCCTTCTTTCCTTCTGTATTTACATAAATTTCTCCGGAATCCGGAGTCAGAAGACCCAGAAGAAGATCCGCCAGTGTTGTTTTTCCCACGCCGGACTCCCCGATGATGCAGGTGATTTGCCCAAGGGGAAATGCTGCATTTGCATGTTCCAGAATCCACCTGCTGCCGGATGGATAACGGTAACTGAGATCCTTCATATAAAGCATATCCGCCATCTCATGTTCCACCGTCCGGCATGGGATGCTTCCATATACATGGCACCTCTCATCGGAAGCATCTTCTAATGCTCCTACAATCCGGTCCAATGATTTTTTGCGATAGTGAATCAGGGATACGGCTGCCGAGATCCGGACTGCCGCCGGCATCAGCTTGACCGCTGCCATGGCAAAGGCACTGACTGCCGGCAGAATCTGTTCCAGTTCCACTCCCGACATCACCAGCAGATACAGATAACCAAGCATGGAACAGATACATACGGTTTCCACAAACATCCGCGGAATCGAAGCATACACTGCATTCCGGCATTCCAGACGGGAGATCATCTCCGCCTCCCGTTCGATATGATCCACGATATAATCTTCGGTCCGGAGTGTTTTTATCTCCTTAATGCCTCTTAATCCCTGTACAAGCCAGCTGTTTCTGCGGATATTGTGTTGAATCACCTGATTTCCAATTTCACCGGTTCGGGGACGTATCACGGTCAGAATCACTGCCACCACCACCATCATAGTAAAGACGGCCCAGGTTGTCATGAAAGGATTGATAAAAAAGATAGCCGCTGCCAGAAATATGGCGATAACACTTTCCGTCAGAATCGTCAGAATCGCCTGGATAATAGAGACAACTGCAGATGTATCATTCACAATCAGCTGGAAGATATCATTGGAATTGGTTGTCAGAAAATGTTCATAGGAGCGATGCATATAAAAATCCGTCATCCGGTTTTTCAGGCGCCTGCTGCAATCGGAAGAAAATCCCGCACAAAGCTTCTGTTCCCAGAACATATACAGATTTTTAATTATAAACACCAGAATCAGGGCTCCGATGCAGAAAGCAAGAAAGGAATCCCTGCGGACCATGGGAAATTTTGCACAGATGCCCCCTACATACCGGTTTTTCTCTGCCAGTTCCGGATCCAGGATTGCCTGTATCATCGGAACTACCAGGGTCACACTAAGGGTCTCCAAAAGAGCCCCCATCAGCATGGCAAAAAACAGAAGAAGCAGATGCTTTTTCTGATCCGAGTTTAAAAGAATTGCAATTTTTTTACGAATCTCTCTCATATGGTTCCTTTCCCCGGAAAAGAAGCTGTCTGAGTTCCTCTCTTGCAAAAGTGGAGCGGAATGTACCTCTCACAAGGCGGAAAACTACAAAGAAAGGAATCAATATCTTGTATTTATACAAAAATGGATAATTTGTTTTCCACCACCATCGATCCGGAACCACTCTCCGGGCGATATATTCTGCCTTTCGCCCAATTCCCGTTCGTGCCCGATAGTTAAACTTACGGATGCTGTTCTCAGCACTTATCTGCTCACTTCCATGGGAACCGGACCGGAACATATGGGACAGAAATTCCTTCTCTTCTTCCGAAAAATCAAATACCGGAGTTTCGCCTGCAAAAAGTTTATCCGAAAGAGTCCGGATCCTCTCTTCAAATCTAGAGAGACCCAGCTGATTCAGAAGCTCTCTAAGCTTCTCCCAATCCATGTCCTTTCCGTATTCTTTCAGGTAAAAGTATGTGTCTGTGATATACCGGATACCGGTTCCGCCGCCCTGATAATGATGGTCCGCATGAGCCAGAAAATGCAGATAAAAATCCTCCGGTGTCATCTCATACAAAAATTTATTATCCTCCACCCTATGAAGCTTCGGAAATATCCGGTTCAGATAAGAAGCCGCTGCATCTTCTTCCTCCGTCTCATCCATAAGCCTCCAATGCATCTCAAAATGATACGATGGATTTTTTAAATAGCCGTCATGTTTTCCAGATGAAGGAAATGCCTTGTATCCTCGTTTTTCCATGTATCTGCGGATCGTCTGGCAGTGCTCCGGATCCACCAGAATATCATTGTCCGACGCATATCGGGTGCCTACTGACGGATACAGAGGCTGAATCCGGATTCCCTTCAGCGGACAGTGCCAGATTCCCTGCTCATCCATAAAATCAAAAATCCTTGCCCGCTCCGCATTCATAAGAAGTTCCCTGTGCAGGGCATGGTCGTATGACAGCTGCAGCTGTCCTTTCAGTTTCTCCGGCAACACTATCTTCTCTTCCAGAAACCAGGTATAGATGAGCTCTGCCTGAGACTGGGCATAGGCTGTACGAAACATCCGGTTCACCGCCTCATCCCCCGGGTTTATCTCATCGAAATAAGAGGCCGGAAGGCGAAGAACGGCTCCCCGAAGAATCTTCAAATACAGCTTCTGTTCTTCTGTTATCATCTTTTTATTCTCCTCATGATCCTCCCAAAAATATCCCGTAAAAACAGAATGAAAGCACGTAGCGGAAAAAGACCGCACCATAGCCGGACATACAGACGATATTTCCATCCATCCAGTGGAACTTCCTTTCCCTTTCGTACAATGCCCGTCATAACTCCCACCAGATGCCTGTCCATGATCCCGTATTCCGGCCGCCACCGGTTGTCACCGCAGATCACATAGTCCTGCTCCCGCACCTTCAGAATCCGGTGAAGCACATAGTTCTCCCCCCCACCCCGCCGATACAGGG
>SAMEA3663023__coassemble_2431_pt1 | contig 6857 bp, 6 predicted proteins | sample SAMEA3663023__metabat2_low_PE_007 | metagenome-assembled genome bin SAMEA3663023 (sample SAMEA3663023) | pig gut metagenome | biome: pig gut; feature: pig-associated habitat; material: faeces | place: France | collected 2012 | reverse complement strand
ATGGAAGAAGCAGTACGAAAAACTTAAAGGTTAAGCCGCTAAATTATTGTTTATCTTGATATTAATCTCCATTTTTTTTCTAAAGTTTTCAAATATCTCAACAATTTTATGTTGCTCCACTATATCCGGAATTTCTACTTCAAGTTGCTGAAAGGTTGTCGTTGCTCTTGCAAGCGCAGGTACACCCACCTGTGATGCATTAGATAACAAATCATATTGTCCCTTTCGAGTATGAAAATAATATGTTAGATATTCAGGTAGTACTTTTTCGTTGCATCGAAAACGAAATTGACTTTGTGAAATTACATATCTCTCATACTTTGATGTTTCCGGTATAAAAGAAATTTGCCCTAACGTTCCTCGGTGAGTAACAACGACATCACTTCTATGAGCATTTGCCTTTCCAAGAGAATCTGCTTTTTCTTCTGTCACATACCGAAACTCATCATCATTTAAAGCAATCCCTGTTAAATTACTCCCATTAAGGACAGGCACTCCCGTCTTGACAAAGCACTCCTTCTTTATATTAGATCCAAAAGGTCCCATCGATATTTCATCAAGTAAATCTGCTATACGATACCGTTTAAATTTCATACCCAATTGCCCCTAAATTCTTTCTGATTTTATCCTCCAATTCATGACTCTTCACAAACAACTCAGAAAGTTCAGATGTTAAACGATTCATTTTCTCCTCGAATGGCTCTCCGTCATCCTCTTGCTCTTCAATACCTACATAGCGTCCCGGAGTGAGAATATAATCCTGTTTTTCAATCTCCGCCGTATCTGCAACAGCACAGAATCCTTTCACATCCTCAAGACTTCCGTCTACAAATGCCTCATAGGTATCCGAAACTTTCTTGATATCGTCATCGGTAAGTTCACGAAGTTTACGACTTACCATTGTTCCCAGCTTGCGGGCATCAATAAACAATGTCTTTCCGGACTGTTTCTTCTGCTTATTGATAAACCAAAGAGAAACCGGGATCTGAGTTGTATAGAAAAGCTGTGTAGGCATTGCCACAATACATTCAACTAAATCAGCATTAATAATATTCTTACGGATTTCACCCTCACCGCCTGACTGTGAAGAAAGTGAGCCATTAGCAAGCACCATGCCGATTCTACCTGCTGGTGCAAGGTGATAAATCATATGCTGTAACCATGCAAAGTTGGCATTTCCTGCAGGTGGCATACCATATTGCCAGCGGACATCCTCTTTTAATTTATCAGCACCCCAATCTGAAAGATTGAAAGGCGGGTTCGCCATAATATAATCTGCACGCAATGTAGGATGACGGTCATCAAGAAATGTATCTGCTGCATATGTTCCCAAATCCGGCTCAATACCGCGGATAGCAAGGTTCATCTGTGCCATCTTCCATGTGGTAGGATTAGAATCCTGTCCATAAATAGAAATGTTGCTGATATTACCACTGTGATTCTCTACAAACTTTGCAGACTGTACGAACATACCGCCCGATCCACAACAAGGGTCATATACTCGCCCTTTAAATGGTTTTAGCACTTCTACCAAAGTACGCACTACACAGGACGGAGTAAAGAATTCACCTCCACGCTTACCTTCCTGTTCCGCAAACATGGAAAGGCAATACTCATAAGTGCGGCCCAAAATATCTTTCTCGCTGCCGTGTTCGATCATCTGAATATTAGTGAATAAATCCACCACATCACCAAGTCTACGCTTATCCAGTTCCGGACGTGCAAAGTTTTTAGGAAGAATATCCTTTAGACGTTTATTCTCTTTTTCAATAGCACGCATGGCATCATCAATAACTGTACCGATTTCCGGTGTATGCGCTTTTGCAGCAATCTCACTCCACCGCGCCCCCGCCGGTACAAAGAAAATACCTTCAGAGGTATATTCATCGATATCTTCTTCAAAGCCATCACCTTCTGCCAACAATTCCCTATATTTATCATCGAATCGATCCGAGATATACTTCAGAAAAATTAATCCAAGCACAACGCTTTTATATTCTGATGCATCCAAGTTGCCTCGCAACACACACGCAGCATTCCATATTTGTTTTTCAAAACCAATATCAGCGGTATTCTTTTCTGCCATAACTATGTCCATCCTGTTTTTCCATATTTCTTGCTTCATCAAAGGGGGTGTTTCTTAAAGCCTCAAAATAAATTTATTCTTTTTAATAATAAGATACCATATTTAGGTCAAAAAATCTTTTAATATAAGTATTTTTGTCTGAATATATTCACTTATTCCTTCCGCTCCGGTAGCATCCCCTTGATCTTCACGCCACTCAGATCCACATCCAGCACGATCTTCACCATCCAGAAGAACAACAACAGTACCAACATCGGGATTACGCAGGAAGTAATGATCATCACGGCAACCGCCTCGATAAAGTGATTGAGGGAATTCTCCACCTTCTGTACCAGTTCTTCGGTAGAAACCGTCACGTTTTCCACAACATTTGCCATTGAATCTTTAGCGTCGGAAATAGCGTCTTTTGCCCAGTCGAAAATGTTTGAGGCAGATCCGGAGTTATTGTTTTCCTTCTCCTGCACATTACCTGTAACAGTTTCAGAAGCTTCTGTTGTTCCGGTTCCGGTTGTTTCCGTCGCATTAGTGTCATCCACCACGCCACTGTTTTCCAGTATACTCTGTGTGTCCTTGGCATCTTCAATGGTTGCTTCGATCTGGGCCTGATAGGTGTCACCAATGAGGTCAGAGATCTTCACGCTGGCGGGAACCACGAGGGAGATTGCCAAGCCAAACACAGCCAGTTTTGCTGCCAGTTTTCGCACGGTGGCATTTGCAAAAATCAGGTTAAATATCCACAAGCCGCAGGCAATCGGAATCAGGTAGGTAAATGCCACATAGCCGGTAATCGTCACAAGATATTTTTCCAGATAGATAGCGCAGAGGACCACCAGCAGATATCCGCTGACATCTGCCATTTTCTCCGCAATGGGTGTTGCCGTGTCGCCCGGAAGCAAGGTGATCAGCGCCGAAGTCACCGTGGATGCCGCCGTCAGTTCCATGACAGTCTGTTTTTTCTCATCCAGAGAGGCAATGGTCTTCTGATGATTCTCCGGTGCGGAGGCGTATTTTCCTACAACCGTTATGGATAAAATAGCAACCAGCAATAATACTGCTGCTGTAATGCATTTCTGTTTGATAAAATTCATACTAACTACCTTCTTCCCTTCACGATTTCTATATTATTTCACGCAAATATCCTGCTATTACATTTTTCAGGACGTAATTTAGGCTATACACTACACTTTTCAGGACGTAATCTCGTGCCATCTCACACTTTTCAGGACGTCACTTCAAAAACCGCCGCAACAGCTTCTCTTTTTTCTCATCATACCTCTGATACCGTATCAGCAGATCCATCCATGTCTTTTTGTCCACGATACTCCGATAATGGCTGAAGGTCTCGAATCCGGTGCGCCCGTGATACCCACCCATGCCGCTCTCACCTACGCCGCCGAAGGGCATGGCGCTGGTGGCGAGATGAATAATGGTGTCGTTGATGCAGCCTCCGCCAAAATGGCAGTGATCCAGGATCCGTCTCTGGGCTTTTTTATCTTCACTGAAGAAATACAATGCCAGCGGATGAGGATGTTCCTCCAGACAGCGGATCGCCCAATCCACAAAATCTCCCTCGGCAGCTTGGGTTCCAGAAACCTCCCCGCTAAAATCATTTTTAACACTGCTGCCGTCGCCGGAGCATAGGCACTGGGTTTTACCACTGCGGTATTCCCTGCAGCAATAGCATCGATCAACGGATCCAGTGTCAATAACACCGGATAATTCCATGGGCTCATGATCAGCACGGTGCCATAGGGTGACGGAGACCGGAAGCTCCTCGCTGCGAACTGCGATAACGGTGTCGGCACTCTCTTTTCCCGCATCAGCCCCCGCAGGTGCTTCTGCATCCAGGTCAGCTCCGACAGAGTCAATCCGATCTCGCACATGTAGCTTTCCATCCGGCTTTTCCCAAGATCCTGTTGCAGTGCATCGTTCAATTCTGTTTCATGGCGCTGCAGGGATGCCTTTAACTTTCCCAGCTGTTTTGCCCGGAATTCCCGGGAAAGTGTGGCTCCCGTGGCAAAATATTCTCTTTGTCTGCGTAATATCGTCCGGATCTCCTGCTCTGTCATAGTGCCTCCTATCTGCTCTTCTATTCTTTATACTATCCATTTTTCTGCCATAACGCAACCTCTCCACGATCATTCCGTCCAAAAAACGGCGGAGCTTTTCACTCCGCCGCCCGACTATTTTTATTTACTTTATCTCCATGCAAAATTTACCATTCCGTACACATAGATGAACAGCACTGCCGCCGGCACAAAATATTTAAACACCGGTTTCATCCACGGCTGGACCTTTAAACCCTTGCCGGCATTTGCTTCCTCCAGGAATTTGTCCCAGCCCCAGCCGACCTTATAGCAGCAAAATACCGCCAGCAGGATCGAACCTATGGGCATGATGTTATTCGACACCAGGAAATCCCAGAAATCGAGCCAGGTCGTCCCTGCTGCAAACGGCTGAAAATGAAATACACTGAAGCCCAGTGCTGTCGTCAGAGCCAACAGGAAACATCCGGCACCACACGCCACGCACCCTGCCGGTCTGGACCATCCGGTCAGTTCCCGGACCATGGCCAGAATATTTTCACATACACCCAGCACTGTGGACATGGCTGCAAACACCATGAACAGGAAAAATAAAGTTCCCCACCATCTGCCGCCTGCCATGTTGTTAAATACGGTCGCCATAGTATCGAACAGAAGGCTGGGACCCGCCGTCACTTCCACATCATAAGTGAAGCATGCCGGAAATATAATGATACCGGCGATCACTGCCACCAGTGTATCCAGGATAATAATATGGATAGACTCACCCATGAGAGAACGGTCCTTGCCGATATAGCTTCCGAAGATCGCCATACCGCCCATTCCCACGGACAAGGTGAAAAATGCCTGATTCATGGCGCCCACGACCACAGAACCGGTGATCTTGGAAAAATGAGGGATCAGATAGAAGCTCAATCCCTCTCCTGCTCCCGGAAGTGTAAAGCTGTGCACCGCCAGCACCAGCATCAGCACAATCAATGCTGACATCATATATTTGGTAATACGTTCCAGACCGCCCTGCAGGTTGAAGCTTAAAATGACAAAAGCGATCAGCAAGGTGACTAACAGATATGTCACATTCACCGAGGGCGTCGTGATCATTTTTCCAAAACCGAAATCCTGATTCTGCCCTGTCAGAAATTTTACAAAATAATAGAGGATCCATCCGGACACCACCGCATAGAAAGCGATCAGCGCAATGTTTCCGATGAGACAGACGATGCCCCACAGATTCCATTTTCCCCTGCCGCCGGATAATTTCCGATACATATAAAGTGGACTCGTCTGCGCCGCACGCCCCACGGAAAATTCCATGATCATGGTGGGCAGACCCAGCACGATCAGGCAGATCACGTAGATCAGCATGAAGCTTCCGCCACCGTTCTGCCCGCACATCCACGGGAATTTCCACACATTTCCGCAGCCGATGGCGCATCCCGCCGACAGCATGATAAATCCTAAACGGCTCCCCAGTCTCTCTCTGTTTTCCATACCTCTGATCCTTCCCCAAAACCACTTATTCTAAACACGGGATACGGCATATATTTTTGCTGTTTTCCCATATTTTCGCCATCTTTTCACATTGACAGCCCTATTTTCTCATTATATAATTTTCTTAAATATTTGAAAAACAAATTATTTGCATTGCATTGATCGAAGAATTGAATTTACAATGTAGAAAGAGTATCTACCCTATGGATGTCAAAAATCTGGAAACCTTTGTTATGGTGAATGAACTGAAGAGCTTTACGCTGGCGGCCGGACGTCTGGGTTATACCCAGTCCACCGTATCCTTTCAGATCAAACAGTTGGAAAAGGAGCTGTCCATCCCTCTGTTTGAACGGATCGGGCATACCGTAACCCTGACCAATGAGGGGGAGAAGCTGCTGCCCCTGGCCCAGCAGATCCTGCGTCTCGCCGCCGAAGCCACCCACATCAGCGGCAACACCGCCCCGGAGGGTCTGGTGCGGATTGCCATTGCAGAGTCCCTGGCCAGCTGGGAATTTCACAGCCGTTTTAAAGATTTTCATGAAAAATATCCCGGAATCCGGTTGAAGATCATCGCTACCAGCACCGATGAAATGTTCCAGATGCTGGGACAAAATCAGGTGGACATTGTATACACGCTGGACCGCCGTATTTTTAATCACAATTATGTGACCGCTTTCGAAGCTCCGGTGGATATTCACTTCGTCACCGGTGCCGGTCACCCCTTAGCCGGGCAGACTCAGATCACCCTGGAACAGATTCTGGAATATCCGCTGATCCTGACAGAGAAAAACATGAGTTACCGGGCTGCACTGGATGATCTGCTCTCCCAAAACGGTAGGGAGACCATGCCTATCATGGAGGTGGGCGATACCCAGCTGATCCGCAATCTTCTGTGTCAGGGTCTCGGCATCTCCTATCTGCCGGAGTTCGTTGTAGCGGAAGATCTGGCAAAAGGAAATCTCGTCAGTCTCCCCATGACAGAGATTCATCCGGATATCTGGCGTCAGCTTTTATATCATAGGAACAAATGGATCTCACCGGAATTGAAATGCGTAATAAAATACCTGCAGGAGGAATAATCCCCTGCAGGTTTTCTATTTGTCTTCTTATTCCTAGAATCCCATCAGCAGGCCAATACCATGTACCAGGAAGGCTGCCACCCATGCCACAAAACACTGCCAGAGTACCACGGCAATGGCCCATTTTCCACCCAGTTCTCTGCGGACAGAAGCGAT
>SAMEA3663023__coassemble_1658_pt1 | contig 10483 bp, 10 predicted proteins | sample SAMEA3663023__metabat2_low_PE_007 | metagenome-assembled genome bin SAMEA3663023 (sample SAMEA3663023) | pig gut metagenome | biome: pig gut; feature: pig-associated habitat; material: faeces | place: France | collected 2012 | reverse complement strand
CTGCATTTTTCAGAAGCTTTTCCAGCTCTTCGATACGCTGCTCGATGTCTCTCTGCTCATCCTTCGCTGCATCGTACTCAGCGTTCTCGGACAGGTCTCCCTGCTCTCTTGCTTCCTTAATCTTCTGAGCAACTTCCTGACGTTTTACCACTTTCAGATCATGTAACTCATCCTCATATTTTCTGAGGCCTTCGTAGGTCAAAATGTTTTTCTTTTCCTGCATGATACCGCACCTTCCTGTTTTCTATATTTTGTGCTACCGACACTCCCGGCAACATAACTGCCTAATCAACCGAGTTATTATACCCATTTTTACTGATGGTGTCAAGGTATTCCAAGGCTTTTCGCGGGTCTTTCCACTCTTTTTTCATGGAAAAATAACGGATCTGCGGACATCCGGACGCGACACGGCGTTCCTTTTCCTCCGATGCCGGAAAATCCAGCCAGATGCTGCCCGCTGCCAGCCCGCCGCCGTAGACTTTATCGCTGTCGCAAAAATCCAGCACCAGGCAGGGCGCTGCCGCCTCCAGCCGCACCCTGTCGTAATCTGCCGCTTCCGGTAGCAGACGGATCTCCGGGATCAGCCCGTATTCGTCTTCCAGTTCCCAGGTCAGTTCTTCTTCCTCCTCCCGATATTCTCTGTCCGTGAGGTACCATTTCACGCTGCGCAGTGCCGCCACATACCGCAGCAACACGTAGGACAGAAAGGGATTCTTCCCCAGCACGATCACATCCGGACACAGCGGATGTCCCACCGCATCCTCTCCGTACCGCAGCAGATGTTCCACCCAGTTCTGCTGCCGGTATTCCCGGAATTCCCTTCCGTAATAAAAAGACAGGGGTTCTCGGCACACAATGTATGTGTGGTCCGGATCCTCTGTCAGTTCCCGCAATTGTTCCCGGAGTATTTGCTCCGTCTGTTTCTGTTCTGTGCCATACGCTCCCGTCACTGCCGCCCTGACCAGACGGTAATCCCGGAATAGATATTCCGTCCGGCGAACAGTCACCGCCTCCGTAGTTTTCTGCGTTTTTGCAGTTTTCCACAGTGCATGGAATATTTTAAAAAGTTTTCCCCGGGGAGCGTTTCCCTTCTGCACAGGCTGTGACTTACATACCGCTGCCTGTGCCCTCTGTTCCACGGTTTGTCTCACCGGATAGAGATACAAAATAGTGTCCATGCTACAGTGTATGCAGCCAGCCCGATTATATGCACAGTGCTGCATCATACAAAGCCATATTCTATACAGCCTTCCGCAGACACTGCTGTACACCGGGCTCCCGGCACTACTCTTCATCCGGGAATATGTCATGCACGCCCCGGATGAGCTCGTCCATTTTCTCCATGGCGTTGATGGTCTGGCGGAAATGGGCGGAATGGGGCATTCCTACGGTATACCAGGACAGATGCTTGCGCATCTCCCGGACGCCGGTATATTCGCCCTTGTATTCCAGCTGCAATGCCGCATGGCGCAGGATCAGTTCCCGCTTCTCCCTGTTCGTGGGTCTCGCGGGGATCGTGCCGTCTGTAAGGTAGGATACCACTTCCCGGAAGATCCAGGGATTGCCCTCTGCCGCCCGGCCGATCATGACGCCGTCACAGCCGGTCTGCTCCAGAATGGCTTTCGCCTTCTCGGGGCTGTCCACATCGCCGTTACCAATGACGGGAATCTTCACCGCATCCTTCACCTGTGCGATGATGTCCCAGTCTGCCTGTCCGCTGTAATACTGGGCTCTGGTCCGTCCATGCACCGCTACCGCTGCCACACCGCAGGCTTCCGCGATCTTCGCGATCTCCACGGCATTGACATGGTCATCATCAAACCCCTTCCGGATCTTCACGGTCACCGGCTTGTCGATGGCTCTGACTAACGCCGTCAGGATCTGCTCCACCAGCTTCGGATCCTTCATCAGTGCGGAGCCCTCGCCGTTATTCACTACCTTTGGTACCGGGCATCCCATGTTCAGGTCCAGAATGGAAAAAGGACGCTCCTCGATGCGTTTTGCCATCTCCGCAAGAATCTGCGGATCAGAACCGAACAGCTGCAAGGAAGCAGGCACCTCGTCGGGATGGATCTCCATAAGGCTGTCAGTATTTTTATTGTTATAATAGATTGCCTTGGCACTCACCATCTCCATGCACACCAGAGCTGCTCCCATTTCTCTGCAGAGCAGACGAAATGGCAGGTCGGATACGCCTGCCATGGGTGCCAGGATAACGGGATTGTCCAGAGTCACATTGCCAATCTGTAATTTATTCATGCTGTCTTTATTTTTTCCTGTTCAAAATCAGCTGTTTACATTTTTCGCCTTGCATTGCAACCCAGTTTTCCATGTAAAAAAAACCTGCTGCCGCACATGGTAATGTAATTGCAATGTAGGGAAATACATAGCGGCTATTTGTTTCCCATAATAAGCTGAACAAGAATCCTCCTACCATAATTAATCCCAAAAACAGATTTTTCACATCACTCTTTGTGACCAACTCTTTAATATAATATACAAGCAGCGCAATATATACTAAGAATTGATAACCATCCATAAAATTTATAATCCCATTATGCACTGTTTCATCAAAATACGCTTTATATAACCAGTCTTTTGGATTTTCCATGTAATACGTAGCAAAGAAAGCATCATATGTTGGATTATTCCACTGAAATATCGTTTTTCTCCTGTAAAAATCTATCATGTCAGCTGGATGTTTACTCCATTCCTGTAATCTGTCTATGATAGCCTTTTTGCCAATTTCCGCTGTTGCCTGTACATTATAATCATTTTCAATAAACACGTCTGCATTAAATCCATTATATGTTCCCGGATAGTAGGCTCCGGCGTCACTCTCCTGCATTCCCATGGCTATCCACATAATTTTAGGGCATCCCTCACCATATTCATAGTTTGACTGGTTCTCTGCCAAGGCCGTCATGCCTTTCGCCGCCAATATAACACATGGGAAAGTAAGCAAAATTGGCAAAATATAAAGAAACTTCTTACTTTTCAGACATAGCATGATTTGTATGATTAAAAATGCCACACACACTACTAGCATGGCACCTCTTGCAAGATATGCTATAGTCATACAAAAAATCATAGCTACATAGTATAACACTGCTCTTTTCACAGTTGTCTCATTTCTATTCGCCAATAAGAAAAAGAAACAGCCATACATAGCTGCACAGATTCCCAATGTTTCTCCATATACATACATTGTATATATGTACTCCGGGAGAAACAGCATTGCCAATATCAAATATAATAATTCTATTTTTATATTCTTGAAAATTTCTCTCGTAATACGATATCCAATATATACTGTCAATCCCATAAGAATGCAGTGCGCTGACTGTATCACTCTAGGTGAACTAAAGCCAACCGTCTTTAACAAAAATGCCATCATCTCTGTTAAACCAATTTGAAACGGAAATAATGTAAAATACTGCGGTTCCACAATGTATCCTATTTCCGGATCTGCAATAGATGCTGCATTAATATAAATATGCACCTGATCAACAATCGGTTGGAAATCTGCTGATAAATACAGTATTCTACAAACAAAAATAACTATTCCGGATATTATAATCGCAATAACATGCATTGATTTTTCTGATAGTTTATTGCATATTTTGACGACTATCCCCAAAATAATAACCGCTAAAATTAGTTCCATAATATGAAGCAATATAATATCATAATGATCCCATGCTTCACCGCTGTAATATCGAATCATAGTGTATCTCAAGGAATAATAACTCAGTACCCCAAAAATCATTATTCCAATAACAGCTATCGTCTTCTGACAAAACGTTAAAAATCTATTCATCGCCCTTATTTCTCCTATGAAGTAATTTTTCAAAGCTCTCTATCATCCGGCTGCCATAATATACCACGCTGTACGCCGCACAGGGCAATATCATGACGATATAGGGGTACACATACCTGCTCTTGGCCTCCCAGATCATGGTGAAGAAAAAACCACCCAGCAAAATGATCCCCGGAAGAATTTGTACTCCCCGTAATTTTCCAGTGAATATTATCACAAAATATCCCAGAACCGCCAGATAAATCATTGCCTGATAGCGGTTCAGAAATCCTCTGATCCGTTCATATCCGGAACCGTTATAACAGTCATTCACCCATTGTTCCGGTTCATCCATGTAACAGGTCATCATAAAGCAGCCGTAAGTGGGGTCATTCCATTCAAACAGGCTCTTATCCTTAAAAAAGCTGATCATTTGTCCGGGATGGTGCAGCCAGTCTCCCCATCTTTCGGATAAATATTCTTTTGCAATGTCTGAGGCGGCTTTCGTGTCACCTTCCACTTCCCCATAGATCACCTCATTATAACCATTGTAGGCACCGGGACCTCTCTCCGGAACATCTTCCTGCATTCCCATCGCGATCCATAAAATGTAAGGAGCACCGGAATCAAATTTTGTTCCAATCTGTTTCTCTATAGTGGAATATACAAATTGAGACAATAAAAATACACTTGCCAGTGCAACCACTCCCGTTAAAAACCATTTTAGGTTCCTGTTTTGACAGAATACCAGAAGTTGCATGATCACCATAGCGATCCATATCACAAGAAGTCCGCTGCGAGCCAAATACATCACAGAGAGCATAAGTGCTGTCAACACCCAGAACAATAGTCTGCTCCCCTTTTTTCTATCCGTCCGGTTGGCCTCCAGATAAAACCAGATGGCAAGTACAGCACTACAGGTACCGATGGTTTCTCCATAAATAAACAAGGTGTAGCAATACAACGGTGCAAACAATAACTCCAGAATCAGATAGATTGCTTCCGCTGTTCTACTCTGAAACAATTGTCTTATAATACGATATCCGGCATACAGAATTGCACCTGCGCATATAGCCTGCATGTTCTGAAGGATCATCCAGTCTGCCTGCCCGGCAATACGAAAAAATAGGGAGTAAATTGCCGAAAGTCCTAACTGAAAAGGAAACATCTGAAAATAATGATAGTCCCTCATCCACTCCGTGTCACCGTTAAAAAGCGCCTGTGCCGCCAGAAAAGAATGGTATTGGTCTCCCACGCAATAAGCTCTTGCATCCCTGATCAGCCAGAGGCTGAAAATCACTGCCACCACTGAGCAGACTATCGCCGCCACATGCATTACCCCTTTGGGCACCCGGCTCAGGAATGTTGCCAGAACGCCTGTCAGAACAAATGTGCCCACAAAGAGAAGTAGATTCCAAAGGATACTATCCTTTTCATTCTGAAAAACTTCGTTTGGAAATAATATTTTAGTATATCTCCAGGAATAAAATACCAGGAACAGCATTACTGCTGTTCCGATGACTGCCATGATCTTCGTTGCCGCTTTTTCCAGCTTTATCATATTGTGTGCCCCCCATCAGTGCCTGTTTTTATCATAGATGATCCGCAGTCCGTCCAATGTCAGAGAACTGTCATAAATATCAATGCTGTCTGTCTCGTCCGCAATGACTCTGCCCAGACCGCCGGTGGCTACCACTTTCAGGTTGGTAAGTCCACTCTCTTCCTTTACCTTGCGAATGATGTATTCCGTCTGTCCGATCTGACCATACATCAGACCGGCCTGCATACTGGTAATGGTCTCCTGTGCCAGAATAGTCTTCGGCTTGCGGATCTCGATATTCGGCAGCTTCGCCGTCTCTTTCCATAAGGCCTCGGAACTGATGCGGATGCCGGGAGCTGTGATACCTGCGGTAAATCTTCCGTCCTCCGTGATCAGGTCATACGTGGTGGCAGTACCGAAATCCAGTACCAGCACCGGTCCGCCGTATTTCACATAGGCTGCCACCGCATCGACGATACGGTCCGCACCGATACCTCTGGGATCCTCTGTTGCGACTTTAATCCCACTCTTCACACCGGGTCCCACGATCAGCGGTTTTGTTTTCAGATATCTGATAATTGCACTGGTCAGGGAATGCATCACATCCGGCACGACGCTGGCGATGATGGCTCCTTCGATATCCGAGGTCTTAATTCCGTTACTTTTCAACAGCTGTGTGATCATGATCCCGTATTCATCGGAAGTTCTGGGAGTCTTTGTCATGATCCGGAAGGTGGCTGCCAGTTTTTCCCCACGGAAGACACCCATGGTCATATTGGTATTACCTACGTCTATGACAAATATCATTCGCCGTCCTCCTCATCCAACAGTTCCGAAACATCTTCTTTTTTGATAAATACACGGTAGTACAGACTTAAGGATTCGAAAAGCTCCTGTCTGCTCCGACGGATCTCAGCGATCAGCAGTCCGGATGAGACCTCATCGTAATAGATGTCATCGTCATCCGCGTTAGTCTCCATGACCACATTGCCGTCCTCTTCAAAGGCGATGGTAAACACGCCTCCCACTTCCTCAGTGAACAGCACGCAGATGATGTGCAGTTCTTCCTTGATGGATTCGGGAATCATTTTGAATTGTTCTTCGTTAAAGTAATATTTTTTCTCATAGGCATTGGCGCCGCAGAGTACAATTTTGTTCTCGTCCATAATTTTCTATCCTGTTATTTTTATTCTAAATCTGCTTCTGGTTCATGGTGCATCACGCTCCGCTGCCTCAGATGCTACACGTAGCCGTATACCCCACGCACAGACACCTCGCCGGCATAGACTTCCTCTATGCTGCCGTCCTGTCTCTCTACGAGAAGCTCGCCCTGGTCGTTGATCCCACGGGCGGTACCGCGGAATTCTCCCTTGGGATCCAGCACGCAGACTTCTCTGTCCCGGTTCACCAGGAGCTTCGCATAGGAGTCTCTGAGCCCTTTCAGATCATGGGTCTGTAAGAAGATCTCATAATCCTCCTCAAAAGCTTCCATGATGTCCGCGATCAGCTGGCTGCGGGAGATCCGGAATCCACACTGTTCCTCGATGGCTGCTGCCCGGTCCCGGATCTCCTCCGGGAATTCCTGCCTGCGCACATTGATGCCCACACCGATGACAATGTGATGGATATAAGCCCGTTCCATGCTCATCTCCGTGAGGATACCACAGACTTTTTTTCCATCCATCACAATATCATTGGGCCACTTGATGCCTACCTTTGCCGCACCTTCTTCACTGCCGCGTCCGAGAGTCTGCCGAATACCCTTAGCCACCGCCAGTGCCATGACTAACGTTAACATCGGTGCGCAGTCCGCATTGAAATCCGGTTTGAGCATTAACGTATAGTAAATGTTGCTTCCCAAAGGGCTCTCCCAGCCGCGGCCTCTGCGGCCCCGTCCGGCAGTCTGCTGATCCGCTACGACCAACAATCCGCTCTCTGCTCCCTGTTCCGCTTCCAGCTTGGCACGGATATTGGTGGAATCAATGCTGTTGAAAAACAGTAAGGGATGTCCCACCCACTTTGTCTTCAATCTGCTTTGGATATCGGCCTGGTTATAGACCTCCTCCGCCTGATCCACCAGGTGGTACCCCTTGTTCTGTACCGCCTCGATGACATAGCCTTCTTTCTTCAGTTGTCCGATTGCTTTCCATACGGCAGTCCGTGATACTCCGAACTGCTCACAGAGTTCCTGTCCGGAGACGTAAGTCCCCTTTTCCCGCAGGAGCTCCAATATCTTTGCTTTCATACTCATAAAGTTGCCGCCATCACTGCCTTGATTGTGTGCATACGATTTTCTGCCTCTTCAAATACCAGAGACTGTCCGGATTCAAATACTTCGTCGGTGACTTCCATCTCGGTGATGCCGAAACGCTCACCCATCTGGGCACCGATCTTGGTCTTCAGATCATGGAATGCGGGGAGACAATGCATAAAGATCGCCTGCTCACCGGCATTATCCATCACCGCTTTATTCACCTGATAAGGGGACAATTCCTTGATACGCTCGGTCCATACTTCGTCCGGCTCACCCATGGATACCCAGACATCCGTATAAATGACATCCACATCCTTGGTACCTGCCTTCACATCTTCGGTCAGGGTGATGCTGCCGCCGGTCTGTGCCGCAATTGCTTCACACTCTGCCACCAGCTCTTTTGCCGGGAAATATTTTGCCGTGGTGCATGCGGTAAAATGCATACCCATCTTCGCACAGGCTACCATCAGAGAGTTTCCCATGTTGTAACGGGCATCTCCCATATAAGTCATGCGGATCCCCTTCAGGTGTCCGAAATGCTCACGGATAGTCAGAAGATCTGCCAGCATCTGGGTGGGATGGAATTCATTGGTCAGTCCGTTCCATACGGGAACCTTGGAGTATTTCGCCAGTTCCTCTACGATATCCTGTCCAAAGCCACGGTATTCGATACCCTCGAACATGCCTGCCAGTACTCTGGCGGTATCGGCGATGCTTTCTTTTTTACCGATCTGGGATCCGGTAGGATCCAGATAAGTGGTACCCATTCCCAGGTCATGCGCTGCCACTTCAAAAGCACATCTGGTACGGGTACTGGTCTTCTCAAAGATCAGAGCCACATTCTTGCCTCGGAGGGTATCTACGGGGATTCCTTTTTTCTTTTTATCTTTCAGGTCTGCCGCCAGGTCCAGCAGATATTCGATCTCTTCCGGTGTGAAATCCAATAATTTCAAAAAATCGCGTCCCTTTAAATCCATAATACTCCTCTTTTCTGAGGCTTCGGCCTCTGTATTATTTTTAGCTATATGTAATCAATATACTTCATTATCCGGTGTTTTTCAACCCCTCGCAGCATGCACTTTATGCCACGTTTTCTGATCCTTGGAGCAAAAAAGGATCCCTGCCGGCATTCCGGAAGAGATCCTCTTTGATCTGTCTGATTCTATTCGTTATGACTTTTATTCTGCTTTTTTGCCGGCTGCTGCCTTGAAGGTCTCTGCTATGCTGGCAATGCCCTGCAGCTCTGCGGGGAGCAGGATGGTGGTGGCCTGACCGTCCGCTACTTTCTCGAATGCTTCCAGGCTCTTTAACTTCAGGACTGCGGCATCTGCACCCGCTTCCTTCAACATCTTGATACCGTCGGCATTCGCCTGCTGCACCTTGAGGATGGCTTCGGCTTCACCTTCTGCCTCGCGGATCATCTTCTCCTTCTCTGCCTCTGCACGGAGGATGGCTGCCTGCTTATCTGCCTCTGCGCGAAGGATGGCGGATTCCTTAGCACCTTCTGCCTCCAGGATCTTAGCCTTTTTCTCACCTTCGGCACGGGTTACGGCTTCACGTCTCTCACGCTCTGCCTTCATCTGCTTCTCCATGGCGTTCTGGATCTCTGCGGGAGGGATAATGTTCTTCAGCTCTACACGGTTCACCTTGATACCCCAGGGATCGGTGGCAATATCCAGTGCCGCACGCATCTTGGTATTAATGGTCTCACGGGAGGTCAGGGTCTGATCCAGCTCCAGGTCACCGATGATGTTACGCAGGGTGGTGGCAGTCAGATTCTCGATCGCCATCATAGGGTTCTCTACGCCATAGGTGAACAGCTTAGGATCGGTGATCTGATAGAAGACTACGGTATCGATCCGCATGGTTACGTTATCTTTGGTAATTACGGGCTGGGGCGGAAAATCCGCTACCTGCTCCTTTAAGTTAACTTTTCTGGCAACCTTGTCGATAAACGGGATCTTTAAGTGAAGTCCTACATTCCAGGTTGCCTGGTAAGCACCCAGACGCTCGATGACGTAAGCCTTTGCCTGGGGAACTACCTTAATACAGGATACGAAGATACATAATACTAAAACGGCAATAATGATCAATGCTAACATTTTTCCTCCTTCTGCGTACGTCTGTGTACGCTGCGTACCCCTTGTACGCACTTTTCCCTCATGGATTGGTTCTACACGATTCTTACGACTGCGGCTCTGATAGGTTTTCCGTCACTTTTGCCATCTGGGGATCCACTTTAACGATCAGCTTGACCCCGTTGACTTCCACAATGTCCACCACGGTCCCGGGCTGTAAATTCAGTCCGTCTTCTTCCGTTCTGGCACTCCATTCCTGTCCACCTACCGTTACCTGTCCTATGCCCTGCAGATTGTCGATCTCGCTGGTCACGATGGCCTGCCTGCCGATCATGCTTTCCACATTCGTCCTTACGCGGTCCTTGTTGAAATACCGGACAGCGACAGGTCTGGTGAAAAATAACAGCAGCAGAGATACTGCAAAAAATAACAGGATCTGTAACCAGACCGGTCCATGAAATGCGGCAACGATCACTGCCACAGCCGCGCCTCCGGCGAACCATATGCTCGTCAGTCCCAGAGTAGCGACCTCCACCCCGATCGATACGATCAATACCACTAGCCACAAGGTTATCATTTCGCTCATATAATCACTCCTTTGGTTTTGTAGTTGTATCCAGTGTACTTCAAATGTATGTGTGTGGCAACTGCTACCTTCGCACGATACTTATGGTTATTGTGCTATCTTAGGATGTCTTTGTAGTCAAAAAGACGGCATCCCCTCTGGGACACCGCCTCTTTTGTAATTTTAATGATGCCAGGGTCAAAAGGTCTAAGCCCACATGAGCTTGCTCATAAGTGGGTGAAAGACC
>SAMEA3663023__coassemble_1364_pt1 | contig 13622 bp, 10 predicted proteins | sample SAMEA3663023__metabat2_low_PE_007 | metagenome-assembled genome bin SAMEA3663023 (sample SAMEA3663023) | pig gut metagenome | biome: pig gut; feature: pig-associated habitat; material: faeces | place: France | collected 2012 | reverse complement strand
GCATGCTCCGGGAGTTCGTGGATTTTGCCAATGTATTCAACTAATTTTCAATTTAGTTCTTAAAGCTATGGATGGGGGCAGGGATGCGTCCGCCGCGGTTGACGAAAGCATCACAGGAGAAGGTGTTCACAGGCATGATGGGCGCGTAGCCTAACAGGCCTCCGAATTCTACGGTCTCTCCCACTCCTTTTCCGATGACGGGAATGATTCTCACGGCAGTGGTCTTCTGGTTCACCATTCCGATGGCCATCTCATCCGCAATGATACCGGAGATAGTAGTTGCCTTGGTGTCTCCGGGGATGGCGATCATGTCCAATCCAACGGAGCAGACACAGGTCATTGCTTCCAGTTTTTCAATGGTAAGAGCTCCCGCATTGACAGCATCGATCATACCCTGATCTTCACTGACGGGAATGAACGCTCCGCTTAAACCGCCGACATAAGAGGATGCCATAACACCGCCTTTTTTCACCTGATCATTTAACAGAGCAAGGGCTGCGGTGGTTCCGGGTGCTCCGGCACGCTCCAGACCGATCTCACAGAGAATATCCGCTACACTGTCGCCGATAGCCGGGGTCGGTGCCAGGGACAGATCCACGATTCCGAAAGGAACATTTAACATCCGGGATGCTTCCTGTGCTACCAGCTGTCCCACACGGGTTACTTTAAAGGCAGTCTTTTTAATGGTCTCACAGAGAACCTCAAAATTCTCTCCGCGTACCTTCTCTAATGCAGTTTTGACAACACCGGGACCGCTAACACCGACATTAATGATCTTGTCCGCTTCGGTCACACCATGGAATGCACCTGCCATAAAGGGATTGTCATCCGGTGCATTACAGAACACAACCAGTTTTGCACAACCCAGGGAATCATCTTCCTTGGTATACTCAGCGGTTTCCTTCACCATCTCTCCCATAAGCTTGACCGCATCCATATTGATGCCTGTCTTGGTGGAGCCCAGGTTCACAGAGCTACACACACGCTCTGTGGTGGACAGCGCAAGAGGAATGGAACGGATCAGCAGTTCGTCTGCCGGAGTCATTCCCTTGCTTACCAGTGCAGAATATCCGCCAAGGAAATTCACACCCACTTCATGTGCTACTTTATCCAGGGTCTTTGCAATGCTTGCGAAGTCCTCGATGGTGTGGCATGCGGCGCCGCCGATCAGCGCAATGGGTGTTACGGAAATTCTCTTATTTACAATAGGAATACCAAATTCTCTGGAGATCTCCTCTCCGGTCTTCACCAGATCCTTGGCTGCTTCGTAAATTTTGTTATAAATTTTCTCGTTTAATCTGTCCAGATCGGAATCGATACAGTCTAACAGACTGATTCCCAGTGTGATAGTACGCACATCCAGGTTCTCTTCCTCAATCATTTTGTTCGTCTCTGTTACTTCATATAAATTGATCATTACAGCTCCTATCTGCCCCTTCGGGTCTTTATGATTTATCGTGGGGCATTAGATGCGGTGCATCTTGTCAAAGATCTCTTCCTTCTGGCATTTGATCACTACGCCGATCTCTTCTCCGAGAGCAGCCAGTTCATCTGCCATGTCACCAAAAGGCTTCTGCATCTGATTGGTGTCAACGATCATCATCATATTGAAATATCCCTGTACGATGGTCTGGGAAATATCCAGGATATTGATGCCGTTCTCCGCAAGATAGGTACATACCTTTGCGATAATGCCTACTGTGTCCTTACCAACTACCGTAATAATTGTTTTTTTCATAATCGCCCTCATTTTCCGCATGATTTCATGCTATTATTTCTATCTATATTTCTATCTATTAAACTACACTTTGTTACATTTTGCAACCTTATGTTCATTCGCTGAACGCCAATCTATGAGCAAAGTGAGTCACGAAGTGAAGTAAAACGTGCTGACGCGAATTTGCAAATAGCGCGGTCTGAAACATAATTAAGCAATATTGATGACCGGAGATACATTACTCCTGTCCGCCACCATCATTAGGAAGTCCTCCGCCCGATAAGGATTCTCTCCCATGGTGATCTCCATGCGGACCGCCTCATAGGCCAGCTCGGGAAGATTATTTTCCTTGCTCAGATGCCCTAACACAATAGCCTGTAATTTATCATGTAAAATACGACAAAGAAGCTTTCCGGAATTTTCATTGGAAAGGTGCCCTCTCTCCCCTAAGATTCTCTGTTTTAAATAATAAGGATAAGGACCTACCTGCAACATCTTCACATCGTGATTAGCTTCTACAAGCAAAGCATCCATCCCCTTCAGGCACTCCACGGTGTAATCGTTATATACGCCCAGATCCGTACAGATTCCGACTTTTTTATTCCCATATGCAATGCGATACCCTACAGGCTGTGCCGCATCATGTGAAATCTTCATGGGATTCACGGTCAGATCCTTGATGGTCAGTTTCACATCTTCCTTCACCTCACGGAACAGTTCCGGATCGATCTTCCCAAGATTTCCCATCTTCTGAATCTCTTCCAAAGTCCCGGGAGTAGCATAGATGGGCACATCGTATTTTCTGGCCATGACACCTAAGCCAGCCACATGATCCATATGTTCATGGGTCACCAGGATACCGTCTAAGTCTCTGCCGGTCAGTCCCAGACTGTTCAATCCGGCCTCCGCTTTTTTCCCGCTGATTCCCACATCCACCAGCAGATGCGTGGCTTCGGAACCCACATAAATACAATTGCCGCTGCTGCCGCTGGCAATACTGCATAATCTCATAATTTTACTAATCTCTTTTCTATCGCATTATTATTTCAAATTTTTCCAGTAGATCTCGATCACATCACCCTCAGTCAGTGTCTCCATATACTGTGCCGGACGTCCATTCAGATTTGTCACAATGGATCTTCCTGCGGACGCAGCGGAGCCCAGATCAAAATCAATATAATCAAACACATCCACAAATACATAGAAAGCTTTTCCCTGCATGGTAATAGGCGTATGATTTACAATTACAGTCAGGGGATGCGGAAGCTGCGGCACCGTAGGTGTTTCCTGCACAGTCTGCACCCTGGGCTCGTTTTTTCCCTCATCTGTCTGTGCTTCTGCTACCGTATTCTTCGGTTTTTCCACCGGATCCGGAACCGTAACACTCTCCTTTGGCAACGGATTCTCCATATCCCAACTAACCGTAAAATGTTCATACACTCTGGTCTCCGGCTGTGCCGCCGTATCATTGACTTTGATACCTGTCCCCAGTGGTACATCCAGGAATTCCGCAATTTCTTTTACGGTATAGGAATTGCGAATCTGGATATCATCTTTCTGACAAATATGATAAAATTCATTCTCTCTGCGGCCATTGACATCTGCCGTTCTGGGCAGACTGATCTGCCTGCCATTGACGTACACCGCCAGGGCATCTCCCATCTCCGGAAGACTTCCCAGTTCCATGACCGCCTCCACACCTTCCGTGGATGGCGTTATCACAATGCGATCCCCATTATGTACCTGCGTATACATATCCGCTTCTTCGTCATTGACGCGGATGACTGCTGCCTCTCCCCGTTCACCCCTTACCATGCGGTTCTTACCGTTTACGGTAAATAAAAGAGCCTCTCCTCTTCTGGGGAACAGTTGATCATTGGGGAACTGCATCTGCATTGCCGCATCCGTCACGGACAACTTTCCATTATCATACAGCTTTACTCTTTCCCCATTGAATTCTACGAAAATAAAATTATTGCTCTGCATATAGTAACTCAAACAGATTCCGATCGGGGTTACCATCATGGCATCTTTTCTGGCATTTTCCAGTTCGAACACGATTGTCTGCATGACCTCCTGCCCGCGGATTGCCACACGTTCCTTCACAATGCCCAGCTTCGCCGCCAGCTTTTCCGTATAACCCTGCACCATTCCGCCACCGCCTACTACGAACACCGCGCTGACCGGTTTGTCACCGTTTAACTCCTTTATCGTATCGGATACCATCTGCGTCATACGCTCAATCTCCGGATCCAGAAGCTCCAGTACCTCACCTGCGGTAATCGTCTGGGGCAGGCCCATGATGTCTTCATATTCAATGATCTCCTGGGTCCTGCATTTTCTCTTGATCTGCTCCGCAGTCTCAAATTCTACCAGACAATGTTGTACCAGGATATCCGTCAGGCTGTCCCCGGCTACGGGAATCATTCCGTACGCGGTTATGGTACCTTCTTTGGTAATGGAAATATCGCTGGTTCCCGCGCCGACATCCACCAGTGCCATATTTAACATCCGGAACTTTTCCGGGATAGCCACCTGAATGGCCGCAATAGGCTCCAGTGTCAGATTTGCCACATGTAAACCTGCAAATTCCACCGCCTTGTACAGTCCGTCCACTACATCATCCGGCAAAAAGGTGGCAATCAGATCCACCGCAATACTTTTGGCCTTATGTCCTTCCAGATTTCCCATCTGGTAACCGTTCATATAATACCGCATAGGTGTATAACCCACGCAATAAAATTTCATATCTGTGTCCGTATTACTGTTTTGGAATTCCTCATAGGCTTTTTCGACACCCATGGTACACAGAGAATAAACATCTCCCTGCATGATTTCCCGATCATTTTCAAACGTATGCTCCACATAGGTCGTAACCGTACGCAGTACACGACCTGCTGCCGCAATACAGACATCCGTCAGTTCTCTCCCCAGATCTTCCTCCAGCTGTTCCTTTACTTGAGAAATCGTCTCACCGACCTTGCCGATATCATGAATCTGTCCATCCAGCATGGCTCTCGTCTCATGCTCTTTGGAACGCTGTGCAAGCACATGGAACTTTCCGCCGTTTAAGTATCCCACCGTACCTACGATGCTTCTGGTCCCAATGTCCAGTCCGAATATCAACTGTCCCTGTTTTTCTTTTACTCCCTCCATGTATATGCCTCCAGTTTCTGTCTGATCTGTCTGTAACTGTTCTCCAGACTGTCGCTGTTATCTATGACGAAATCACAATGTTTCCGGAATTCATTCTCCGACAGCTGCGAAGACATGATCCTATCGATCTTCTCCGGTGTGTATCCACGACTTACGGACAGACGTTTTCTGCGTACCTCTTCCCTGGCATAAATATACCACATCTCATCCACGACTTCACCGAAACCGTTCTCGATCAGAAGGGCTGCCTCGACGAAAAACAATTCCACATCTCCCTTAGCACGCGCCTCCGCCAGCCGGTCAGCCAGATATTTTTTCACCGCCGGGTGAATGATCTGATTTACTTTTCCCAACAATGCGGGATCCGCAAAAATCTTGGCGGCCATAGAGGGTTTATCAATCTGCCCATCCGCACGCAGAATGTCTCTGCCCAGCAATTCCACCAGTGCCTGATACCCTTCCGTTCCCGGTTCTTTTACTTTATGTCCGATATCATCTGCCAGATAGATCTCGCATTTGTAATGCTGACCGATGTATTTTAAAATTTCCGTTTTTCCGGCACCCACGCCGCCGGTAATTCCTATAAAACGCATTTATTTTGCCTCGTACCAGTCTTTTCCCGTGTGCAGATCGATCTCCAGCGTAACCGCCAGATCTGCCGCAGATTTCATGTTCTCTGTAAGGATCTCCCGAACCCTTGCTTCTTCTTCCAGTGCTGTCTCGATCAGAAGTTCATCATGCACCTGTAAAATCAGTCGTGACTTTAATCCTTCCTCTTTCAGCGCTTTCCATACTTTGATCATGGCGATCTTGATAATATCCGCCGCGGTTCCCTGAATGGGTGCGTTCATTGCCACACGTTCTCCAAAAGATCTCTGCATGAAATTAGACGATGACAATTCCGGAATCGGTCTTCTCCTGCCGAACATCGTTTCCGTGTAGCCTTTATTCTTCGCATCCGCCACCAGTTTATCTATAAATTCCTTCACCTTGGGATAGGTTTCAAAATACTGTTCAATATACTGCGCCGCTTCTTTTTTGCTGATGCTGAGATCCTGGCTCAGTCCAAAGGAACTGATGCCGTAGACAATACCGAAATTTACAGCCTTGGCATTACGTCTCTGCAGATCCGTAACCTCTTCGAAAGGAGTATGGAATACCTTGGATGCTGTGATCCGGTGAATATCCTCTTCCTGTCTGTAGGCATCGATCAGCTGCTCATCTCCGGACATATGGGCCAGTACACGCAATTCGATCTGCGAATAATCCGCATCCATGAATTCATATCCCTCCCTGGGGACAAATACCTTGCGGATCTTTCTGCCCAGTTCCATACGCATGGGAATGTTCTGCAGATTCGGTTCTGTGGAACTGATCCGCCCTGTGGCTGTAATGGTCTGATTGAAGTTCGTATGAATTCTTCCATCCGCCTCTATAAAAGCTGCCAGCCCGTCCGCATAGGTTGATTTCAGTTTTGTAAGTCCTCTGTACTCCAGAATATCCCGCACAATCGGATAATCCGCAGACAACTTCTCCAGCACATCCGCTGCTGTAGAATAACCGGTCTTCGTCTTTTTCCCGCCCGGGATCTGCATCGTCTCGAACAGTACCTCACCTAATTGTTTGGGGGAATTAATATTAAAATCAACTCCAGCCTGTTCGTGTATTGCATGCTCCAGTTCTTCAATCCGGGCAACCAGCGCATCACCGTAAGATTTCAATTCCTCTCTTCTGACAGCCACGCCTTCCTTCTGCATATCGTAGAGTACCAGCGACAGAGGCATTTCCATCTCATTCATGAGCCGCTTCATGCCTGCTGCCTCCAGCTTGTCCTCGAGCACTTTCCTGCACTTTACGGATACCCAGGCCCCATAACAGGTATATTCCGCGGCTTTTTCTCTCTCTTCCGAAAGCAATGTCCGGAAGGATCTCTTTCCAAATACTTCCGCCTTTCCCTGGATCATGATCCCCAGATGCTCTGAAGCAATGGACTCCGGATCATAATCATTTTTCAGAGGATTCAATAGATAGGCAGCTATGAGAATGTCAAAATATTGTTCGGTACCGCTGTGGTCCAGATAATCGTACTGACGCTTTACATCAAATGTAGCAATCCGGAGTCCTTTCACGGAAGAAAGTTCCTGCAAGGCTGCCGTGATCTCTGCCGTTTCATCCACCGTCTGTTTCACCTCTTCAAACAGGCTCAACTGCCCCTCCGGTTCCTGCTCCCGCTTCAACGCATAAAATACCGTTTCCGCATCCGGCACAGATACTGCCGCTCCCAGCAGTTCTTCCTTCTTTGTATTGGATCCCACCGCCGGTTCCGTGATCAGCCACAGACCGATTTCTTTTTGTTTCTTGGCTTTTTTTAAAAAATCCAGGAATTCTTTTTTCTCCTCAATGATCCGAAAGTTCTCTGTGATTTTTGTGTCTGTGGCAGCAGCATTCTTCTCGAATCTGCCGAGCAGATTCTTAAATTCCAGACGCTTGCACAGGGTATACGCTTCCGGTGTATAGAATCCTTCGGCTTTTGCCTGATCGTAATCCAATTGCAGATCACAATCTGTCTTGATCGTAGCCAGTGTCTTACTCAGTTCTGCCAGATCCTTGTGTTCTATCAGCGACTCCCGAATACTTTTTTTCGAGATTTCCTCTACGTGGGAATAAATATTATCCAGCGAGCCATATTCCACCATCAGCGCCTGGGCTGTCTTCTCTCCCACCTTAGGCACTCCCGGTATATTATCCGCCGTATCCCCCATCAACGCTTTCAGTTCAATAAACTGCAACGGAGTCACCTGATAGGCTGCCTGCACATCCGCAGCATAATAATCCTCAATTTCCGTTCTTCCCTGTTTTGTCTTCGGAATGCGGATCTTGATATGATCCGTGGCGATCTGCAACAGATCCCTGTCGCCGGATACCAGCGATACTTCCATTCCCTCCTGCTCTGCTTTCTTTGCAAGGGTTCCCAGAATATCATCCGCTTCCAATCCAGCCTGCTCCATGATGGTAATATGCATGGCCTTCAGGACTTCCTTCATGACCGGAACCTGCTGTCTTAATTCCTCCGGCATGGGTTTTCTCGTTCCCTTATACGCCTGATACATCTGATGACGAAAAGTCGGTGCATGAACATCAAATGCCACTGCCAGGTAATCCGGCTTTTCCTCTTCCAGAATTTTAAACATAATATTCAAAAAACCATAGATGGCATTTGTATGCAGCCCTTCCGCATTGCTCAGATCCGGAACTCCGTAAAATGCCCGGTTCAATATACTGTGTCCATCGATCAATACCAGTTTCTGACTCATCATCTAATCTGTCCTATCCTGTTTCTGCTATTACATACAATTACATGCTACGAGATGATCCATCCTAGAAATCCCAGGAGAAAAATCACCGTAATCACTTCCAGTACGGCTCCTGCCTTCAAAAAAGACATATGAATCTTCACCTTGCGCTTTGCCTCCGTCAGGCGAATCTCCAGTTCTCTCTGCAGGTCAAAAGCATCACCGTCTTCCAGACGCTGCATACCTTCCGTCACCAGGAACTGAATCACCAGTTCTTCCTTACATCCGGGACATTCCTGCATATGTTCTCCAAACTCCTGTAACGTCAGGAAATCAAGTTTCCCGGCTATAAATTCAGGAATATTTTTTTCAAATTCTTTGCAATTCATGCTTCCACCCTGTTTGCTTCCATCACTATAGGTCGTATTCCCCTATACCCATACACATTTACTATACAACATCTTGTGGAAAAAGACTAGAAAAATAGTATCCATATTTGGGAAAAAAACTCTTGTCAAGCTTTTCAATCTATGTTAAGATAAATTCCGTTGTGAGTGTTTGATTAGCCGGCGTGTCGGAATGGCAGACGAGGCAGACTCAAAATCTGTTGGTGGCAACACCGTATGGGTTCAAGTCCCATTGCCGGCAGTAGGCGCAGAGCTTAAGGTTCTGCGCTTTCTTTTTCCCTTTTTATACTCGAATCCCATTTCCTGCTTTTCCATTTTATTGCCAATCATCTCCTATGGATGAATTATTACAAAATTGTTACAATTCATTTGTGCTTAGCTAACACAGCCGTAACCGGACACCATGCAACAGGAAAAGGAGGAAGAAAGTATGTGTTTCAGATTCATTAACTGTTCTCAGTGGTTGAATGCATTTTGCAGCTACTTTAATTTTGGCTGCTAATATTGTTTTCGATGAATAGAGCGTGACCCTGTCGCGCACACTGCAAAAAGGCTCTCCCTCCCGGGATGAGCCTTTTGATTTCTATACCGTTTATGAGAATTTATACGTTTTTACCGGTAGTCATAACGGATGGTAATGTCATTGTCACATACTCTTACTTTCGCAAGGCTTCCTGTCACAATAGGCATCATCGGTGCCAGATGTCCCAGATCCGCATCCATGATCACAGGAACATTCTTCTCACCAGCTACAGAGAGGATCGCCTGATACTGATCCAGTCCCATCATCTCCTGTCCAAAACACAAGGGTCTGCCGATCAGGAAGCCTTTGACATACCGGAACCACCCGGCTTCCTCCATCTGCCACATCGCTCTGCGGATTGCAAAAACATTCAGATCACAGGCTTCTAAGAACCAGATGATTCCGTCCTCTTTATATTTTTTCAGAAAAGCTCCTGTTTTATCAAACCGGGTGCCCAATAAATTCACCAGACAATCCATGCATCCACCTAAAAGTCTTCCGGAAAACTGAATTTTCTGTCCGGCTCCTGCTGCCTGTCTGCCCAAAAAGCTTTTCAATACTCTGGTTTCTGTCGTGTTGTAGGGTAATAGCGGATGTTCCTCGTTTTTCAGAGATTCCTTTTCCCACTTGTCGTAACCGTGTACTTCCTTCGTCTCTCCCTTCAGCAGGCCGAATGCATCCGTTAACGACAAATGCCAGGGTTCCATACCGAATGCCGCTGCGCAGGGTCCATAAACAGATGCCGTGTCACAGATGGTTGCCAGCAGATAGGTCATGTTAGTATTGTCGGAATATCCCAGATACCACTTGGGTTCTGCCGCCTTCAGGCGTTCAAAATCCACATGACTCATAGTCTCACACATCAGTTCGCCGCCTCCGCAGGAGATCAGACAGTCGTTTTCTCTGCTACAATAATACTCGGTCAGTTCCTGACCGCATTTTTCCGGCGTATTACTGATACCGATCCCCTCTCCCGCATAGCAGTTGGGACCCAGTTGTAATTGGTAACCCATTTCACGGAACTTTTTCTGTGCATTACCAAAGGCACTGTAATAAGGTTCTATCTGACAGCCAAAAGAAGGGGCCACGAATCCGATGGTCCCTCCCTGCTGTATATTTTTCGGATATCTCATTGCTTCGTATCCTCCTGTATATACTATGCATAAACGATTACTTCGTACTCTGCACTCCCGAAATTGCAATGTCCATTCGCATTCCGGGATATCGCCCTCCTATGGGTAAGAGTTATGCGTCAAAGTCAATCTTGTTATAAATATCGAAGCAGTCAAACGTTGCGAAATAATCTCTCGGTGTCTCAGCACGGCGGATCATTTCCACACTGCCATCTTCTTTTAACAGAAGTTCCGCAGACTTCAACTTACCATTGTAGTTATATCCCATAGCAAACCCATGTGCGCCGGTATCGTGAATTGCGATATAGTCACCGATGTCAATCTTCGGCAGCATCCGGTCAATGGCAAATTTGTCGTTGTTCTCACACAAAGAACCGGTCACGTCATACTTATGGTCGCAGGGTTCGTTCTCCTTGCCCAGTACGGTGATGTGATGGTACGCACCATACATGGCAGGACGCATCAGGTTCACAGCGCAGGCATCCACACCGATGTATTCCTTGTGTGTGTGCTTCTCATGGATGACCTGGGTTACAAGATGTCCGTAAGGTGCCATCATGTAGCGGCCAAGCTCCGTATAAATTGCAACATCACCCATACCGGCAGGTACCAGAACCTCCTCGTATACCTTGCGCACGCCTTCGCCGATGGCCCGGATATCGTTAGGCTCCTGATCCGGACGATATGGAATTCCGATACCACCGGACAGATTGATGAAGGTGATATGCGCGCCGGTCTCTTCTTTCAGCTTCACTGCCAATTCGAACAGTTCTCTCGCCAGTGTGGGATAATAGTCATTTGTTACCGTATTGCTGGCAAGGAAGGAATGAATACCGAAATTCTCCACACCCTTTGCCTTCAGGATCTTATATCCCTCGAACATCTGCTCCGTGGTAAAGCCGTACTTGGCATCTCCCGGATTATCCATGATGTTATTACTGATAGAAAAATATCCGCCGGGATTGTAACGGCAGCTTAAGGTCTTGGGCAGATAACCGATGGTCTTCTCCAGAAAATCGATATGGGTGATGTCGTCGAGATTAATGGTAGCACCGATTTTTGCCGCATATTCAAATTCATGGGCCGGAGTATCGTTGGATGAGAACATAATGTCCTCTCCCTTTACACCCATGGCATTGCTCAGCATCAGCTCTGTCAGAGAGGAGCAGTCACATCCGCAGCCATATTCTCTCAAAATATTGATCAGGAACGGGTTGGGAGTCGCCTTCACTGCAAAAAACTCCTTGTACCCCTTATTCCATGCAAATGCCTCTTTCAGTGCTTTTGCATTCTCACGAATTCCCTTTTCATCATAGATATGAAACGGTGTGGGATATTTTTCTACGATCTTTTCGATCATTTCTTTGGTAACAAATGCCTTTTTTTCCATAAGTATCTCCTCTAAGTCTATATTTATTACAATAAAGTACTTCTCATCTCTTCCGGAGTCAGAGTACTTAAGTATGCGGGAGCAACATCAAATACGGTCTTGCAGCCATTCTGACCTTCCTGGTTCATACGATAGGCTGCTCTTGCATAAGCAGTAAGTACACAGGAAGTAAATTCCGGATTAGAATCCAGCTTTAAGCTGTATTCGATCACATGATCATGCTCACCGTTTAAGCCAGTCTTGCCGGTACGCAATACGAATCCGCCATGAGGAATCCCTGCATGATCTCTCTGCAGCTCTTCCTCTGTGATGAAATGTACCGTGGTATCATAGTCTGCAAAATAGTTAGGCATAGTCTTGATCTGCTCTTCAATCTGTGCCTTGTCTGCGCCCTCTTCTGCTACCACAAAACACTCTCTGGTGTGCTTCTGTCTGGTGGTCAATACCGGATTTTCACAATTCCTGACAGCTTCCAATGCGGCTTCTACAGGAATGGTGTACTGCTTGGCGTCCTTAACCCCGGGGATACGGCGGATAGCGTCGGAATGTCCCTGGCTGACACCCTTCCCCCAAAAAGTATAGTCACTGCCGTCTCTTAAAATGGCATTGGCATACAGTCTGTTCAGAGAAAACATACCGGGATCCCAGCCTACGGAGATCATAGCTACCTTGCCGCCTTCCTTAGCAGCAGTATCTACCTGTGCAAAATGCTCGGGAATCTTCGCATGGGTATCAAAGCTGTCCACCACATTAAAATACTTTGCATACTCTGCGGTCTGCTTCGGCAGATCGGTTGCGGAACCTCCGCACAGTACCAGTACATCGATCTGGTCCTGCATGGACAGTAACTGATCTACATTGTATACCTTTACATCTGTTAAAGTCTTCACTGTAGCAGGATCTCTTCTGGTGAATACTGCCACCAGCTCCATGTCATCGTTCTGCTTTACCGCACATTCCATTCCTCTTCCTAAATTACCATAACCTAAAATTGCAACTCTGATACTCATTTTCTATCCCTTTCTTTTTATAAATTATTTGCATATGGAAACACCATTTCCATTCTTCCACAATAGAAAAAGTGTTGTAAGCTTTATTCATTCCGGGCAATTCTGATCAGGGCGATCTCGTTGCGCATGGCGTCCTTGAAAACTCTGACAAAATTCTTCTGACCGCTGTAGAGACAGGCATCATCACTCTTCCCGGTCACCGTACCGGTAAGAATATACTCGGAATCTATAATAAGACGGATTTGATCTGACCGCTGTTCCTCTTCCTCCGGCTCTCTGAAATGCTCCGGTACACGGTATTGTATGATACCGTCACGTAATTCTTCGTCTTTAGAAAAAAGTTCTTTATTATCCTCTGAGATCAGGACTACTTTTTTCCCTGCCTTCACCAGTTCCCGGATTTCCTCTGTCCATTCTTCCAAAAAAGCTCCTGTTGCGGAAAAATAAATCCGCATTTCCGCTCCGAGAATCATATGCCGGATTTTATCACAGATGTGCTCATATCCTTCAATGGTTATGTACCCTTCCCGGGGGAGAGACTTTTTCGGGCCGTCGGCCACCAGTCGCTCCTTTACTTTCATCAGATACCGGACCCTGTTATCACAAAATTCTGGGAGTGCCACTGCCAGATATTTGGAAGATGTCCCTTCCATCACGTAAGCAGCACCATGCTCCACCAGAGATGCCAGTCCGTTATACACATTGGACCTGGATATTCCGGTCAGCTTCGCCACTTCATATCCTGTTAATTCCTCATTTTTCAGAAGACACAGGTATATTGCAGCTTCCTGCCTGCTCAGTCCAAACAGAGTAATATGTTCTATGATTGCCGCTTCTTCCATGAGCCCTCCATTAGTAGTTCTTTACAGGAACACTATAGTAGGGAATTCTTGTTTTGTCAATAGGGGAAATGATTATTGAGAAAAGATGTCAGTAACTTGAGAGTTAGTGAAATAATCCCGTAGCCCTTGGCAGGGTATAAGAAACGCGGCA
>SAMEA3663023__coassemble_1356_pt1 | contig 13665 bp, 8 predicted proteins | sample SAMEA3663023__metabat2_low_PE_007 | metagenome-assembled genome bin SAMEA3663023 (sample SAMEA3663023) | pig gut metagenome | biome: pig gut; feature: pig-associated habitat; material: faeces | place: France | collected 2012 | reverse complement strand
ATGCAATTCCTCTGCACGGTTTCGAGACTATACAGCCTGCATATCAGTTCATCAAGGGTCTGCTTCGCAATGTGAAGGATCTGCAGTTAGATTCCAACCATATGATGGTCATCAGCCCGGACGAAGGCGGTATGGGACGTGCTATTTATGTAGCCAACGTTTTAGGTCTGGATATGGGTATGTTCTATAAGAGAAGAGATTACACCCGCATCGTCAACGGTCGTAACCCCATCGTAGCTCATGAGTTCCTGGGCACTAGCGTAGAGGGCAAGGATATGATCATCATTGATGATATGATCTCCTCCGGTGAAAGTATGTTGGAAGTTGCCGCTGCTCTGAAGGAGCGCAAGGCAAATAAGATCTTCGTCTTCTCCACCTTTGGTCTCTTCACCAACGGTCTGGACAAGTTCGACAAAGCTTATGAGAACGGCATCATCGATAAGGTACTGACCACCAACCTGATCTACCAGACTCCGGAATTACTTCAGAGAGAATGGTACATCAACTGCGATATGAGTAAGTACATCGCTTACATCATTGATACTTTGAACCACGATTCTTCCATCAGTGATCTGCTGAATCCGAATGAGAGAATTCAGAATATCGTTGCAAAATATAAGAAGGGTGAGCTGTAAAGCTCACCCTTTTATTTTAACTTTCCATTTACAGCATTCCAAGCGCCGATAGCAACGCACCGATGATAATGCAGAAATCCGAGCAGTTGAATACAATCTTGCGGAACGCCTGCCATTTCACCGGGAAGCTCACGTAATCCACCACGTAACCTCTGTGAAGGCGGTCATAGGTATTGCTGAATGCACCTCCAAGTAACAGCGCTAGTCCCAGTCGCAGCAAATTGTTGCCTCGACGTCCCAGACTCACAATAAAGACAACGGTCAATATCAGTGTAAATGCCAGTGAAAAAACAGCCACCAGACGCCTTCTCTTCTGTCCGGCATTGAGCATCATGCCTTTGTTATGATGCTTGCGGATCAGAAATTTTCCCTTGCAGATTGCTCGTTCGTCCCGCTCGTCCACATGCGACTCTATATAATTTTTCAGGAAAAAATCTCCCCAGAAAATTTCTGCCAGTATCACAAGGCATACCACTGTCATATAATATTCCGCTCCTTTTTCACGCCATCCGTATTTCCCCTTGAAATCCGCTTATTCGTGCTCTGCTTTCCGATTCTTTATCTTCAGAAACGCCAGAAGTGCTCCATACAATACTCCAGCCACAGGCCATACAACCCAGGTAATGTCCCAACGCATCGTCGGCAGGCTGATAGCCAGATAAAGCGCTGTCCAGACACACCAGTAAATTGCTGTCACATGCTCATACTTCCGGTTGACTGCCTTATTCTCCACAGTATAATCCCCCTCCTGAAGCAATTTCTGAAAACCGCCCCAGATAATACCGGACCACACGAACAGCCATACAGCGATCGCCACTACAATGAGCAAAACATCCGTAGCAAGGATTACCGCATAACCATTATTCCCGAAAAAAATGGATACTATCAGCAAAGGTACCACTCCCAGGATACACAATACAACACCCAGGGTTATGCAGATCCGGTAGGTTCCCGCAAAGGTTTCTTTTGCTTTCTCCACGATTCCGGATACCCCATATTGCAGTGTCAGCTTTTCTTTTTCCAGATATTCATATTTATTGTACGGGATTCCGGTGAGAAGAAATACCGCTACCGCAACTACCACCATCAGTAATAGTACGATAAGACCGATTCCTCCCGCAACATTTTCTGTGACAGCTCCTCTTTTGGCACCTGCCATTCCCAACAGCCACAACAATACAACAGGAGAGAGCACACATAAGGATACTGCCGGAGCAATGTGGGCAGCATATTTTTTCGTAGCTTCCAGAAACGTATTGACTTCCTCCACCGTGATCACTTTTCCCTCTGTGATCTCCGGTGTCATTCCATCGGCGAATTCCGTCTCTTCCATTTCATCTTTTAATAAGTAATCCGTAGTAACTCCGAACAGCTGGCTCATACCGACAATGCGTTCCAGATCCGGGATTGAGGCTCCACTCTCCCATTTGGATACAGACTGTCTGGAAATGTCCAGGCGTTCTGCCAGTTCCTCCTGGGACCACCCATATTTCTTACGCAACATTATTATTTTTTCTGACAGGATCATTTTCATTCTCTCCTTCTTTTATTAATGTTTTCTTGTGCACACATAGATCGTCGACATAGGAAAATCATAACAAAAGAGCCGGTTGACAACTACCAAGTGCCCTTGAAATTTTGTCAACCGGCAGTTGCGTTTCCGGATTTTTCTGAAATTTACAGCAATATTACTGTACTTCACGGATCAGACAGTATTGCTTTAACGGGAAATTCTTCTCCATCACACCATATACTTTGAATCCGAACTTTTCATAGAATTCCACGTTTTTTGGATTATGTGTTTCGAGGGAGATCATCAGTTTGTGCTTCTGGGCATAGTCAATGGCTTCCTCCAGAAGTTCCGCCGCGATCCCATGATGTTGCATGGATGGATCCACCGCCAGATAAATGATATGCAGACGCTGATTCTGATGTAGCTGATCCGTCCAGCTGGAATTCAGATAATCCTCACCCTTCATAAAATTCCGAAATGTCTTTAACGAAGGATCCTCCTTGATCAGATAGGAATCCGTCTGTAAAGCAGCCATGGCCTCTGTAAAATAGAACTGAAATACATTGTACGGCTCCGCTTCATCCGATACCACCAATACACTGTTCAGATCCGCGCTGTCTGCGAAGATCTCACAGGTCGCATAAAATTCATCCATGTCACATTTAAACAGCTCCGGCATCAGATTTTTACGGACTTCCGGATCCGGAATCAGCGTCTCGTACAACGGATCGTGTGCAAAGCACTGATTCAGCATTTTCTCCACTTTCGGAAGGTCTTCCTTCTGCACACGATATAACTTATCACTTTCCATAATTGTATTTACCGTTATCTCCTTATTATGATGATGTCAGTCCCCAGCTTTGTTGTCTGTGGATCATTCCGTGCTCTGCTCTCGCCATCATTACAATTCGAATATCTCTGTCACAGATTTCTCCATTTGTTGCACGATATTCATCAGGCTGACCACAAGCTTGCTACATGCATGCTCCAGGCTGGTAATTTCTTCCCGGTAGTCCATTTCCTTCATACCGGATCCTGTCAACGTCTCCAGCTTTTTTTCTTTTTGGAGAAGCTGCTTGACCGTTCCATATAGATTTTCATGCTCCGGCAGCCTTCCGTAACCCCATTTCAGGCGATCCTTCGGCTGATGGAATACATAATCCGTAAAATGCCTATATACTTCTTCATCAAAATTAAAGGCATAGGCATTGTTGTCTACCTGATAAAGCTTACGAAGTGCGGAGGAAAGTCTCTGTTCTTTCAGATTTCTCACCGCTCCGCCCAGAAGTCTCAGATTTGCACTACATATCTCATGAGGATACAACACATTTCCGTACCAGTCAATCTGCACAAAAGCGTCCTGCTCCTGTTTGAACCTTGCAAGCAACTTCTGTTCCAGTGGTCTGGTCTGCCGGAAAAGTCCCTCCGCCTCGTCGTATTTTCCATCTCTAAGCAACTGTTTGTAGTTACGGTTGTATTCCTCTACCGCTTCATATTCTTCCCGGCATCTTCTGAGCGCCCGGTCACTTAAAGTCTCCAGTTCCTCAATTTTTTCAAGCAAAACTCGCTTTTTCTCTCCCAGCTGCCCCGCCACATCGGCGCGGTAGCAGATCTCCCGACACTGTTCCAATCCCTTGCGAATCCGCTGCACCACCGGTGAAAACTGTAACGGTACCACTGCCGTTTCATCGAGTGCCAGGATCAGCAGAGCAAACAGCTCGTGATGCAGACGATATACCTGTTCATCATAAAACTCATCGTTGTCAAACTGGGAATGGTAGTGGGTCTCCATAAAGCTTCCGCCGGTGAAATCATTTACCATGGACGGTACACCTGCGATCGCCATGGAAAAATCATCCGACCAGGTCTCGATCGGAGATGTCACTGCTGTCTCTTCCGGATAGGCTATCGTCAGATTCGGCAGATCCGCCAGATATTCCTCCAGGAAGCTGACATATTCATAGCAGCTGCGGATCCTCGCTCTGGTACCATGCGCCAGTGCAGGAAGTTCAAAGTTCAGATCTGCGATCACCTTCCCTACCCACTCCGGATGTGCGGTAAATATCTGCTCATAAGCTCCCGTAGACCAGTCGAAATTGGAATCAACCACGCCCCATTCCTCGGATGCCATGGCACAGATCACAATGGTATTGTTCGGTTGAAAACCACTGTCCCGCAACGCCTTTGCAATACCAAACATCAGAGCGACCGCTGTATTGTCATCCTGGAATCCGTCAAAATAGGAGTCATAGTGCGCAGACAAAAGCACCATGCGGTCAGGATGTTTTCCGGGAATCCTTCCCACAATATTATAAGTCGTGCAGTTTCTGGTCACCCTGGATTCCGCATCAAAGGTGACCGTTATTTCCTCCTGATCACGCAGCAGCTCCAGCAGGCCGGCCGCATCTTTTCTGGAAATGGAAAAAGCGGGAGCATCCTCCGGTCCGGCGATATCCTGTGCATTCAGAGCTTCATCGTCGATTTCGCCGTAGCCGCCGCTCTGCACTGCGATCAGGGCAACGGCTCCTTTCAGATGTGCCTGGTATACCGGATAATTGATCCACCACTCATCTCTCTGGTTAATCTCCACCAATACCAGTTTATCCCTGACATCTTTTCCCTGATAGTCCGTCTCCGTTCCTTTTCCCAGATACATCATGGAAAATTCCTTCGGGCCATCGGTGACAAAGGTTGTCTGATAGGCTCCCAGCTCTACTGACACGGTCTCCCCGGCTGCATTCGTGTAGCTTAACGCCGCCTTATGAAATTCCCAACCGTCTACCGTCACAGCATCCTTTGTAACCTCAGACAGTCCGATTTTTTCCATTTCTGTCTTCAGCATCTCTCCGGTCTCAAATTCTGCCTTAGAACCCGCCGGGCGATACCCCAGTGTCGGATGTGAACGGTATTGTTCCATTCGTTTTGCCAGTTCATACGAATACGGTATATCCAGATTCTGTAACACCTTTTTCTGTAAAGTCACCCCGTTGTCATGCATATTCTGTCACTCCTGTTTCTATCCTGTCCGTTCTGTCGCAGGAACCGTTACTTATTTTTTTACCATAGAATTCATATTTTCAGTAATTTTCTGCAGAATCTCTCTGTTTCTCTCTTCCGCTTCCAGTGTCTCACTGGCATGGGCAGACACTTCTTCCGTAGTCGCTGAGATTGTCTGAATGGAATCCACGATCTCCTGGTTGGCTGTTTTCAGAGCTTCTACTGTCTGAAGCATCTCACCCAGATTATCCACGATCGCATAGCTGCTGTCTTCAATTGCCGTGAAACTGTCCGCCGCACGCATCGTTCCTTCCCTTTGGCTGACGATACCGTCTATCATCTGACGGATGACCGTCACCACTTCTCCAATCGCTCCGGATACATTTTGGATCAACTCCGCGATGTTGCCTGTAGCATCCTTTGTCTGGGTGGCCATTCCCGAAATCTCCGTCGCCACTACGGAGAAACCGCGGCCGGCTTCACCGGCTCTGGCTGCCTCTATGCTGGCGTTCAGCGCCAGAAGACTGGTCTGATTAGCTATTTTGCTGATGATTTCCACGATGGAATGCATCTCCTGCATATAATGATCCAGCGTTTCCAGCTTCTGTGCCGCCAGTTCACTGTTTCTTGCAGAATCCTCTGCCTGCTCTTTCAGACCTGTCATCTCTTCTTTTCCGGCATCCAGCATTTCTATCGTATGTTCCATATTGCTTCCGATCGTCTCTGCCACTTCACTCACAGTATTTACTTTTTCCTGAATAGCCTCCGTCTGGGACGTCTGCTGCTGAATCGCCGCTGCAGACTCCCCGGAACCTGCAGACACCTCCTCCATGGCTGTTTTGGTACTGTCAAAAGCAGTTTCCAGTTTATTCAATTCCGCTGTGATATCAGCTACTGAAGTCTCCATCCGGCTGCTCATTTCCATGACCTCACGTAAGGTTGCTTCCGCGCGGTCCTGCGCAGCTGTAATGCTCTCTATATTTTCATCGGTGTTCTTTTGGTTGGATATGGTAGCATAGATGGATGTAATGCACAGCAGAATCATTACCGAAATCTGTATAAATCCTGCGTCCTGCCCCAGATAGCCAAATCCCCCTTGTGTGGCTCCCAGGAGCACCACCAGGATATTCTCTACCACCGTCCCCACATTAATAAGTACAAATGCCTTGACATCATGATAAGGCATGACTGCAAACATCATGGGAATTACAAATGCATACACCATGTTGCACTGTGCCGTAAAAAGCAGCACCGTATAAAACAACGCAAATCCGATCAGTGACAGATGTTTTATAGCTTTGGTCGCATGATCCCTCTTCCAACAAATAAATTCTGCCAAAACCGGTATAATTCCAAGAAGTATTAGCACTACCAATACCGGAGCCGATACTATGTGCTCAACGAATCCGATCACGCTAATGAAAAGCATACATGCATTGATCACACCATGTGCTATCATGGCCACCCGGTTATTTCGTTCCATCTCTTTCATTTGCATTCTCCTTTTCTCCCGTATGATGTATTCATTCCTTATATCTCTTATATTGTAATTCATGATGGTATCTCCGTCAATAAACCACACGAAAATGCAGTCCGGTTTTCTGTGAAAATCGGACTGCATTTTCTGTCATTTATATGTTATCTCCCTGCCGTACAACTTCCGGCACCCTCTTTATACCTTGAAAACATCCAGCACCTTTTCCAACTTGTCCGCTAATACCAGCAGGTTCTCAGAAGAAGTCATCAGTTCTGTCATGGTATCACTCATTCCATGAGCCGCTTGCATGGTACTGTCTGCGGATGCTGCATTCTGTTCGGAGATTGCCGACAATCCTTCCACCACATCACGGATCGCACTTCCGGACTGTCTTAAGACATCCATCTTCTCCCGGATACCGCCGATATGTTGCAGGGAATTCTCCACACCATCCGCTACTGCCGCAGTCTTCACACCGGTCTCCTCTAACTTGCTCTGCTGGTGATTCATGTTGGCTTCCACTTCACCCATGATCTCCACCATTCTGCCGGAAGACTCCATGATATTTTGAATGATCTGCTCAATCTCGGTTGCAGAGCGCTTGGACTGGTCAGCCAGCTTACTGATCTGCTCTGCCACCACTGCGAAGCCTCTTCCCGCTTCCCCGGCTCTGGCTGCTTCAATGCTGGCATTCAATGACAGCAGATCTGTCTCGTCCGCAATATCCTGAATCATGGATACTGCCTTGGTGATATTCTGAATCGCTCCGCTCATATCCTTAATCTGTTCCGCTACCCGCAGGACAGATTCCTTGGTGCTTTCGTTGGAGCTGTTCAGTTCCTTCATGATCTCTTCGGAAGCTTTCTCCGCTTCTGCCATCCTGCCGGCATAATCCGTCAGAGAATTCACTTTGTCAGAGATATACTCGATTTGTTCGCCGATACGTACCACGTTCGTATTGGCATCCGTTGTTTCGTCTGCCTGGTTCCTGGCACCTTCAGAGATCTCCCCTACTGCCTGGTATACGTCGTTGACAGATTCCTGGGTATCCTGCGCCATCTTGATCAGTTTGTTGGAAGATACTGTCAGATTATCCGCGGAATCCTTGATATCCGTCACAATGGTGCGCAGCGTCTTCTGCAATTTCACAGAGATCCGGTAGACATCTCCCAATTCGTCCTTTTTTCGGCACTGCTTTTCATCCGGTTCTGCATCCAGTTCTCCGTTCATGATCCTGCCCAGGAAATGCTTCGTCTTCTTCATGGTCTTCACCATGCTACGGGATAATACGCTTACCAGCGTTGCCGCCACAAGAACGCATACTACAGCGATCAGGATAATATCCTTGACCTGCATCGAGATTGTATCCTTGACATTCTGCATCGGCGTCGCCACTTCGATGGCACCGATCACAGAGCCATCAGAATTGATCAATGGCTGATAATATACATAATAATCTACTTCGGAAATGTTGCAGTCCGTCAGGAACAAAGCCTCCCCAGTCTGAATCTGTGCATAGACATCGTCTTCCAACGCCGTACCGTTAATACGTCCTCCTTCCGGCTTGGTCAATGTCGTGATCAGACGCATATTTCCATACAGAAAAGACACCTGGAAGCCTGTCTTCTCCCGCAATCCATCGATCAACTGTGTCTCCCCGGAAATGGATGTGCCTCCCTTGCACACCTTGCCTCCCTTATCTCTGGTGTAATCGCCTTCATACAGATTCGTGTAGGTTTCATCCACACTGACACCAACGATCCGCAGAGACTGCTCAATCTGTTTCTCAATTCCGGTCTCTAATGCTTTAGCCCCCACCGTAGCCACCAGTGCACACACAATGATCATTGGTAGAAGGCTCAGCGCCAGTATCTTTTTGGAAATTGTAAAAAATGGCTTTTTCTTCCCTTTTACTTCCGTTTTCTTGTTCTCTGTCTTCTTCATACTTACCACATCTGCCTTTCTGTAAAAGACTTCGTCACATTTGGTCTATCTCGAAAACGTTTAAGTATTTTCTCGGTGAAATCATTGTAACATTTTCCATATAGTAATACAATTCGACAAAATTACAAGTATTTTACTGTCAGATTTGGTTATTTTTCCTCAACGTTAAGTAAAAACAACTTTTTTGTTTACGAAACAGTTAAGTTTTTCTGCTTCCAGACCGGCATACGCAGTATCTTTATCAATAGCGGAATGATCATGATAAACCACACAATAGGCTCTGCCGCGATGACACCCGGGTATCCGAACATGGGAACCAGCGTCGCCGCGATCACAATTTTCCCTATCATCTCCAGAGAGCTGGAGATCAGCGGTACGATCCGCTCTCCAAGTCCCTGCATGGAGTTTCTCACAATACAGATTACCGCTGTCACATAATAGAACAGTGTATCTACCTTCAGATATAATGTGGCATTGTAGATCACTTCCGGATTTTTGCTGCCGGTGACCAGCCATACCAGCCAGTCACCGATGGTATAAGCAGTCACAATATTAAGCGTACACCAGATGCAGGTATAACCGGTTGCCAACAGGATTCCTCTGCGGATCCGGTCGATTTTGCCGGCTCCCAGATTTTGTCCGCAATAGGTCGCCATTGTCTGACCGAAGACGCTGAACATGATCATGAAGATTTCAGAGATCTTGCGGGCTGCCGTATGGGCAATGATAATATTCTGTCCCAGCTTATTGATGGAGGTCTGCAATGTCAATGTACCGATATTGACCAGCGAGCTCATGAATCCCATGGAAAGACCGGAGCTTAACATATTGCGGAGCATTCCGGCATCCTGCAGCTTCAGATCATCCACACGTATCCGCAGAATTTCATACTTTTTCCACAGATAGACCGCACACACCACCACAGCGATCAGCTGCGACAGCACAGTAGCAACTGCGGCACCCAGCACTCCCATATGCAGCACCACGATCAGAAGCAGATCTCCTCCGATATTCAGCACCACCGACACCGCCAGCACGATCAGCGGGGTCACGGTATCTCCGATTGCTCTTAGGGTCGCCGCTAATACATCATATAATAAAGTAATAACAAGTCCCGCTATGATCACGGATACATACTGTGTTGCTGTATTCAGCAGATTTTCCGGCACATTCAGGAATCTGAGGATCGGCTGCAAAAATACAAGCCCTCCAATCGTCAATACCACAGCTGCCAATAGGCCAAGCACCAGAGAATTGCCTAAGGATCTGCGCAATCTGTCCATATTCTTCGCTCCGAAGCACTGTGCCGAAATAATAGCAAAGCCATTGCACATTCCCATCAGGAACTGTACGATCAGGTTGCTCAGCGTCGTCGTGGCCCCCACTGCCGCCAGGGCATTATCTCCCAGAAAAGTACCTACGATGCGGGTATCTGCCAGGCTGTAAGTAAGTTGTAATAAATTAGCTAAAAAAATAGGAAGGGCAAACGTCAGTATCAAAACTGACGGTCTGCCCTTTGTAAGATCTTTCATATAGTTCCTCACTTCCATACTTCCGGAAAAAATATGGATTTTCCCCGCGTGATAGGGCTACAGAACTTTTTTAAAACTTTTTCTTGGCATTGTCAAGATATTTCTTGGTCTCAGCCACCACAACACCATTTAATGCCAGCAGTGCGATCAGGTTCGGGATCGCCATCAGACCGTTGAAGATATCTGCGATGGTCCATACTGCCTTAACAGTCATGTAAGGTCCTATGAATACGCAGGCAATGTAGATCCAACGGTATACTTTGATCGCCTTCGGCTTCTGACCGATCAGATATTCCAGGCATCTCTCGCTGTAGTAATCCCATCCGAGGATCGTGGTAAATGCAAAGAATACCAGGCATACCATCAGAATAAAGGATGCGATGGAACTGTTGAAAGGAAGCCCCTGCTGGAAAGCTCTGGTGGTAACATCCACGCCGTCCAGACCTACGTTCCAGGAATCGGTAATTACAATCGTAAGACCGGTCATGGTACAAATGATCAGGGTATCGATAATGGTACCCATCATGGAGATCAGGCCCTGCTTGGCAGGAGAATCGGTCTGTGCTGCAGCCGCTGCAATCGGTGCACTACCGATACCTGCTTCGTTGGAGAAAATACCTCTCGCAATACCCTTCTGCATTGCCATGATAACCGCTCCCAAAGCACCGCCGGCTACGGCGCGCATACCAAACGCACTCTGTACGATGGTTACGATAGCTGCCGGAATGGCAGTTACATTAAAGATCAGTACTAACAGACAGGCTACTACATAAGTCACTGCCATAAAAGGAACGATGACCTGTGCCACAGTGGAGATACGCTTTAATCCACCGATAACAACCAGTGCCACACAGATGGTCAAAAGGATTCCGGAGATCACCACGCTCCAGGAATAGTCCATGCCGAAGAGCTGTACGGTATGTGCATTGTTCGCATCGAAGAAATTATGTACCGCACTGGTGATACCGTTGATCTGTGTAAAGGTTCCGATACCGAACAATCCTACGCATACACCCATAAAAGCGAAGATCTTCGCCAGCCATTTCCAGTTCTTTCCCATACCGTTCTCGATATAGTAGAAGGGTCCGCCGATGATGTGTCCGTCCTCTGCTACCACACGATATTTCACCGCCAGCAGGCACTCGGAATACTTCGTAGCCGTACCTACCAGCGCAGCGATCCACATCCAGAACAAAGCTCCGGGACCGCCTGCTACAATAGCCGTTGCCACACCAACGATATTACCGGTTCCGATGGTAGCGGACAATGCCGTACACAGTGCCGCGAAACTGGATACTTCGCCGTCTTCGCCCGACTTTTCATTGGCAATTAAGTGTTTGATTGCATGGGGAAGCTTCGTGATCTGCAAAAAACGAAGTCTGGCTGTGAGAAAAAGGCCCGTAGCCAGAATGAGGACGATCAGGGGGATGCCCCAGACGAAATCATCCACTGTGGTCAGAAAGTTACTAATCATGTCTAACATATTCCCTCTCCTTCCGTCACCTCTTGTGACGTCCTATCGTAGATTGATTTCTTCCGAAGAGAATGGGAATAAGCATATAGATGCTCTGTCCTTTTGCCTGAGAGATTGGCAGCTTTACTGCCGTACACCTTCGGCGCCTTCTATACGGAAATATGATAATTGCTTTCCGTGGAAGGACTCTCCAGAGTAAATCTTTACCGCGCTAAAGCGGCAACAAAATCACAATAGCATACTTTTTCACCCATTGCAACGTTTTTTTATCTTTAGTCATTGATCTGACCAACACAGACATTGACTTTTATGGTGCCTGATTACTATAATATAATTCATATGAATACTAACACGAACAATCACAAAACTTCATATTCCATTACACGTGGACTGTTTTTCCTGATCATGTGTTCTGTGATTTTTACGGTACTGTACTACAGTCTGCCCAGGCAGAACCGTGAGCCGGCAATATCGGATTATATTGACTTTTCAGAAGGCTGGACCACCTCCGATGGAAGCCCCGTTGATTTTTCCCATATCAGCGGCACCTGCACAGTGACCAAGAAGCTTCCTGCGCTGACTCACGACATGGCACTTTTCTTTTTTTATAAAAGTTCCAATGTGACGATCCTGATAGACGACCGGCTGATCTATGAGACCATGCAGCCGGAGAGTGTTTTCTTCGGCAAGACACCGGGAGCCTCTTATGTCTCTCTGCCGATCTACCGGGAAGATTCCGGGCGCACGCTCACCCTGGTGATCGATAATCCTTACGGAGACGGCAGTGGCAAGATCAATGATATGTATCTGGGACGTAGTGAAGATATCCTGATAAGCCGCATCCGCAACAAGGCACCCGGATTCGGCATCAGCTTCCTGATCGCCCATCTTGGTCTGGCATTTATCCTGTTTTATCTGCCATTACACAAGAAGCACATCATCGGCAGCGAGATGCTTTATCTGGGATTGTTTGCCCTGAATATCGGTATCTTCATGTTGGCAGATAACCGTATGCTGCAGCTGATCCTGCGTAACAGTCATATCTATCATACGATTGCAGAACTTTTTATGATGCTGATCACCATCCCACTGTTTCTGTACCTTGGCAAAATGCATACAGAGTACTCCCCTGTGATGGTACAGACAGTATGCCTTATCAGTGTCATGGATTTCAGTATACGTTTCTGCCTGAATCTGACCGGTCAAAAGGACTTCCATGAAAGTCTCCGTCTGACCCATATTACTTTTAGCATTCTGATCGCGCTTGTTATCTACGTCATCGGCAAGGGATTTTATCAGAATCAAAAGCAGCATCTGAAGCACAATCTATATCATAACCTTGGAATTCTGTGTCTGTGCTTTGGCGTTCTACTGGATATCCTGCTGCTATGGTTCGGCAGTGCTCCCGAGACCAGCTTCTTCACACGGATCGGCGTGCTTCTGTTCCTGATCATGGAAGCAGTCCAGGTTACCCTGCGCCTCATGACCAACTATCAGGAAGGCGTTCGCATGCAGCTGCTCAGCCGCCTGGCTTATCGCGATGGCCTGACTGACCTGCTGAACCGTACTTCCTATATGGAAGAATTGAAAAGACTGGACGCATCCCATAATTTTCATGTGTTGCTGGCACTGTACGATGTGAATAACCTCAAATATGTGAACGACACCTACGGTCACCAAAGCGGTGATGAAATGATCCGCCGGGTAGCGGATACTCTGTCGGCACATCTCGGTTCCTTAGGAAAATGTTACCGGATCGGCGGAGATGAGTTCGTATTTCTGTCGACCGCAGCCGATTCTGAAAAAGAATTTCTCAAGCTGCAAAGAGATTTCGAAGCGTCTCTGGGAGTTCTGAAGCTTCCGGACGGTTCCGAGCATCCCATTACTGTAGCCATGGGATATTCCGTACTGCCCCATAACATGCCCCGTTCCATGGACGATGTGGTCCGGGAAGCCGATGTCAAAATGTACGAAGCGAAACGACGAATGAAAACAGAAAATCGAGTATAGGATTTGCAGATCTTATTTCATTTTGTAATGTAACTTGAGAGTTAGTTGAATACATTGGCAAAATCCACGAACTCCCGGAGCAT
>SAMEA3663023__coassemble_1221_pt1 | contig 16118 bp, 15 predicted proteins | sample SAMEA3663023__metabat2_low_PE_007 | metagenome-assembled genome bin SAMEA3663023 (sample SAMEA3663023) | pig gut metagenome | biome: pig gut; feature: pig-associated habitat; material: faeces | place: France | collected 2012 | reverse complement strand
TTTCCTGGTCACATTACCGAACTTTATTGCAGGTACATGATGAGGTCGCACGCAAATGGTATGAGAAGGAAGCATACGAGCAGACCTGGAGTGTGCGTACATTACAGAGAAATATAGATACACAGTATTACTATCGATTGCTGCAATCCAGAGAAAAAGAATCTGTGATGCAGGAAATGCAAGCAAATACAAATTATATCTTCCTACGGAAGAGGAACTGAGGGAGGAAATAGAAACACAAAAGGCTATGTTTTATTTACAGCAGAAGGAGAGAAAAACAAATGACTGTAGCAGAAGCAATACGTGAATATGTCAATGAAACCGAAGGTCTGGAACTCTATGAGCAGGAGCCGGAAAAGGGTCTGGGGATCCTGGTAAAGGGTGACAATTCCTATATGGAAACGATCATGGACCTGACCAGATATTTCGATGATCACGATGTGGATGATGTAAACATGGAACTGGAGGGCATGTACGTGGAATGCCAGGGGGAGGATACTATTGTGTATTTCCCGGAACTGGAGGCAAAACTATGAAAAAACACATCCTGTGCATCGGAGATTCCAATACCCATGGGCTTTGCACCGATCCGAGAGTGCCGACCACGGCAGCAGATATAATGAAGAGGAACGTTGGACTTGTCTGTTACAGAAAGCACTGGGAACGGAATATCTGGTCATTGAGGAAGGCTTAAGCGGCAGAACCTGTGTGTATGATGATCCGGACATGGATTCGGTAAATCTGCTACCGGTATTGCATGCCCTGTTGAACAGCCACGAGCCGTTAGACCTGCTGATCCTGATGTTAGGTACCAATGATTCCAAAGTGAAATTCAATACGGATGCGAAGAAGATCACGAAAGGCATGCAGATCCTTGTGGAAGAGGCAAAATCTGTTCCCTGCTGGAGGAAGAACGGACCGAAGATCCTGATCGTGGCGCCGGCTCCCATCGAAGAGGGTGTGATTTATCCTGATTTTAATGAAAAAAGCGTGGAGACAACGAGGGCACTGGCAAGAGAATATGCTTTGCTGGCAGTGGCTGAGAGGGCGGATTTCTTAGATGCGGGAGGCTGTGAACTGACGAAGGCGGATCATGTGCACCTGACAGCGAAGGGCCACAGACAGATGGCAGAGCGGATGGAGACCGCCGTGCGGTACATTCTTGGGAAAACAGCACCGAAGGCAGTGGAAGAGAGGAGAGAGAGTGACGGGATGGAGGAGATCGTAACGGCAAAAGAGGCAGACCTGCCCCGGATTCTGGAGATCTATGACATCGCCAAAGCTTACATGCGGGCAAACGGCAATCCGAACCAGTGGAACGGCGCCTATCCGGATCCGGAGACACTGCGGACAGACATTGAGAAACAGCGGCTGTACGTGTATAAAAAGGCCGGAAACATCCACGGAGTATTCATGCTTTTGCTGGAGGAGGAACCAACCTATGCCTATATTGAGGATGGCAGCTGGCGGGAGGAGACCCCTTACGGCACGATCCATCGCCTGGCAGGAGACGGGGAAGTAAGTGGCCTGTTTGCAAAATGTGTTGCTTTTTGTGAGAGCAAAGTGAAATATCTGCGGGCCGACACCCATTTCGATAATCACACCATGCAGCACTTATTGGAGAAGAACGGCTTTGAACGCAGAGGCATTATTTACCTGAAAAACGGAGATCCACGCATCGCCTATCAGAAATAATGCACAACACCTGACCGATTTCCTATGAGCAATATTCACGAAAATAATCAGAAACGCCGAAAGATACTGACACTTCGGCGTTTCTTTTGGTACAATAAGGGTATACTATTGGTAGTAAACGGAAATTGTGTTTTTAATTTTCTGTATCGGGCAGAGGAAAGGAAGGTTAAGGTGTTTCAGAAGGGCGAACGTGTAGTATGTGGCAGTAAGGGAGTCTGTGTGGTGGAAGAGATCACGACATTAGACATTGCGGGAGTGGATAGGAAGAGAGAGTATTATATTTTAAAACCTCTGTATCTGTCCTCCAGCACGGTATATATTCCGGTGGATACGGCGGAAGGTTCCATGCGTAAGGTGCTTGCGCACGAGGAAGCGGAGAATCTGATCCACAGGATCCCGGAGATCCCTCTGATCACCATTGCCAATGATAAACTGTTAGAGCAGGAATACAAGAATTGCTTAAAGACCAGCAGCTGTCAGGATCTGATCCGGATCATCAAGACGATCTACCTGCGGAAACGTGCCAGAAAGGAAGCGGGACGTAAGGAGACAGCAGTGGATGCCAGATATTTTCGTATTGCAGAGGATCATCTGTATGGAGAACTGGCGGTAGCTTTAGATATGTCCAGAGAAAATGTGGAAAGCTATATAAATACCTCTTTACAATCCGTGTGAAAAGGTCTATGATATCAACATAAGTCCTAAAGCAACAGATTTTAAGATCAGAAAACGTTGAAGAGAAGAGTAGGATGCATAGAAAGGCACCAGAGAGAACCGCCTTGTTATTCGGAACAGGAGCTGTGAGCGGTTTTGCCGGATGCGGACGAAGACCATCTCCGAGTGGCTTTAATACAGCCCGGCAGCTCCCGTTACGAGTAAATGAGTGGCAGTTATTTTATATAATTGCAATCAGGGTGGAACCGCGTGTGATACGTCCCTTGCAGATTGTTGCAAGGGACTTTTTTGTGACTATTCAGCAAAGCTCTGAAAGAGCGATTTCGCAAATGGAGGTTCTGAATAGTTTAGAAAACAACAAAAAGGAGAACGAAAATGGTAAATTTTAAGGAAGACGAAAGACTGTCAACTCTCAATCATTCCTGCGCCCATGTCATGGCACAGGCAGTAAAGCATCTGTACCCTCATGCAAAATTCTGGGTAGGACCTGTGGTAAAGGAAGGATTCTATTATGATATCGATCTCGGCAACGATGTGGTCAACGATGAAGTGATCGCTGCCATCGAAAAAGAGATGAAGAAGATCTGCAAGGAAGGCAAGAAGATCTACAGAAGAGAAGTCTCCAAGGCAGAAGCTATGGAAATGTTCAAGGACGATATGTACAAGCTGGACCTGATCAGCAATCTGGAAGACGGCAACATCACAGTATACGATCAGGGAGATTTCACCGATCTGTGCCGTGGACCTCACGTAGACAACACCAAGCTGTGTAAGAACTTCAAGCTGGTAAAACACTCCGGCGTTTACTGGAAGGGCGATGCCAGCAACCACGTGATGCAACGTATCTACGGTGTCTGTTTCCCTACCGCAGAGGAACTGGAAGCGCATCTGAAGGAGTTAGAAGAGGCCAAAGAGCGTGACCACAGAAAGATCGGTAAGGAAATGGAGCTGTTCATGTCCGATGATCTGGTAGGCCGTGGTCTGCCTATGTTCCTTCCCAAGGGTTACACCGTATGGCAGGAGCTGGAGAATTATATTAAGGACAAAGAGAGAAGACTGGGATATCTGCACGTTATGACTCCCTGCGTCGGTACTGTAAATCTGTACAAGACCTCAGGTCACTGGGATCACTACAAGGAGAACATGTTCCCTCCCATGGAAGTAGAAGGAGAGTCCTTCGTACTGCGTCCCATGAACTGCCCTCACCACATGATGATCTACGCTAACACACAGCACTCCTACAAGGATCTGCCCATCCGTATCGGTGAGATCGCGCATGACTTCCGTTTTGAAGCCAGCGGTACCCTGAAGGGTATCGAGAGAGGCAGACATTTCTGCCAGAACGACGCCCATCTGTTCGTAACACCGGAGCAGATCGAGTCCGAGTTCTCCAAGGTAGTAGATCTGATCTTCAATACCTACAAGGATTTCGGTATTACCGATTACAGATGTGTCCTGTCCCTGAGAGATCCGGAGGACAAGGTAAAATATCACGATGACGACGAAATGTGGAACAATGCAGAGGACGCTCTGCGCAAGGTTCTGAACGACCTGGGCATTGAGTATACCGAGGAGATCGGTGAAGCTGCATTCTACGGACCGAAGCTGGATGTAAACGTAAAACCTGCGGTAGGTAACGAGTACACCCTGTCTACCTGCCAGCTGGATTTCTGCCTGCCTGCTAAGTTTAATCTGACCTATGTGGACAAGGATGGACAGAAGAAGACTCCCGTGGTCCTGCACAGAGCAATCTTAGGATCTCTGGACAGATTCATGGCTTATATCCTGGAGGAGACCAAGGGTAACCTGCCTCTGTGGCTGGCTCCCGTACAGGCAATGATCCTGCCGGTCAAGAACGACGACGAGGAGCTGAATGCCTATGCGCATGATCTGTACGGTTATCTGCTGGACAATAACATCAGAGTAGACATCGATGAGCGAGCAGAGAAGCTGGGCTACCGTGTAAGAGAAGCACAGGTGAAGAAGATCCCTTACCTGATCATCTTAGGAAAACAGGAAGCACAGGACGGCACCGTAAGCTATCGTCTGCATGGACAGCAGAACACCACTACCGTATCTAAGGATGAGTTCCTTGCCATGCTAAAGGATGAGATCGCAACCAAGAAGCTGAGCAAGTAATTTGGCAGTCAGATAAAAGAAAAACATGAAAAAGCGTCACTTCCCATAGAAATGGGGGTGGCGCTTTATTTATTTCTTATGGGCAACGAGATGAGCCAGTGGCATCTCGAATTTTATAAAAAAACCAGTAAAAGGAATAAGAATTTCAAATCTGCACAGACTATCCATGACGCGTGGTGGGACTGCAACTGCTCTTTTGCCGCGTGTCCTCTTTTAAAATTTTAAAATCAAAAAAGAAGATGAGACGCCGCAGAAAGCGGCAGAAGGCGAGGGAAACATGGCAGATTTAAAATGCGTTGTGGAAAATTGTACCTATAATAAGGACTGTCTGTGCAGCAAGGGAGACATCATGGTGGGCGGCAAGCACGCCTGTGACTGTGACGGCACCTGCTGTGAGAGCTTTGCGCAGAAGAGAGAGGGAAGAGAATCTTTCAGTAATTCCCTGTCTCATCCAAGTCATACGATCAGCATCGACTGTGAGGCGGTAAAATGTATTTATAACAGCAATTACAAGTGCGTGGCGGATCATGTGGATATCAAGGGCTGCGGAGCCTGCGACTGCAGAGAGACCTCCTGTGCTACTTTTTCGGAAAAGTAAATCACGGAAAAGAAAATCAGTATTCCGGCTTGACAAATGTTCCGAAACTGCGGATAATAGAGCAAGCAATCGGATTCGGCGGGAGACCGCCGGTACATAGAATACAGTAAGCTGAAAAAATGTAATATTATTGTAAAAACGGGGTTGACATCAGAAAAACTTCGTGGTATTCTATTTAAGCGTGTGAAGAACACGATACAACAAGCAGAGTATCCACTCTCACCTTACGGCGCAGGCTGGTAAGCGTTCAGATTTTTCATAGACAGAGAACTCGTTTGGAATTTATTTGAATGAGGGCAGTCCGTGAAGGGAACAGGTGGATAGTTATGCTACCTGCTTTTTTTTATTGTTTAACACATTTTCTTATGGAGGTACACAACCATTAGCGATTTAATGATTAATGAACAGATCAGAGACAAAGAAGTACGACTGATTGGAGAAGACGGAGAACAGCTTGGAATCGTTTCTTCCAGAGATGCCCTGAAGATGGCAGAGGAAGCCGGACTCGACCTGGTGAAGATTGCTCCTACGGCAAAGCCTCCTGTTTGTAAGATCGTGGATTACGGTAAGTACAAATACGAGCAGGTGAGAAAAGAGAAGGAAGCAAAGAAGAAGCAGAAAGTCATCGATATCAAGGAGATCAGACTTTCCCCCAATATCGATACCAACGATCTGAACACCAAGATCGGTGCAGCCAGAAAGTTCCTGACTAAGGGAGACAGAGTGAAGATCACCCTGAGATTCCGCGGCAGAGAGATGGCACACATGAACAACAGCAAGCATATCTTAGATGATATCGCGCAGAGCCTGTCCGATATTGCGGTAGTGGAAAAAGCTCCCAAGGTAGAAGGCAGAAGCATGACAATGTTTTTAACTGAGAAGCGTTAATTCGTACAGTTAAAAAGTGTCGGATTCCGACACGATAGATTAAGTAAAGTTTAGGAGGAACTCGTTATGCCCAAAATGAAGACAAGCAGAGCAGCAGCTAAGCGCTTTAAAGCAACAGGAACCGGTAAGTTAAAGAGATCTAAAGCTTACAAGAGCCATATCTTAACCAAGAAGTCTACCAAGAGAAAACGTAATCTGAGAAAGCCTGCAATTACGGATGCAACTAATGTTAAGAATATGAAGAAGATTTTACCTTATTTATAATTCAGGCGAGGAGGAAATAAGACATGGCAAGAATTAAAGGTGGCTTAAATGCCAAGAAGAAGCACAATAGAGTATTAAAGCTTGCAAAGGGCTACAGAGGCGCAAGAAGCAAGCAGTACAGAGTAGCAAAGCAGTCTGTTATGAGAGCTCTGACCAGCTCTTATGCAGGTAGAAAAGAGAGAAAGCGTCAGTTCAGACAGCTGTGGATCGCTCGTATCAATGCAGCAGCCAGAATGAACGGTTTATCTTACAGCAAGTTCATGTACGGTCTGAAGCTTGCAGGCGTTGATATGAACAGAAAGATGCTGGCAGACCTGGCAGTTAACGATGCAGAAGGTTTCAAGACCCTTGCAGAGCTGGCTAAGTCCAAGATCGCGTAAATAATAGCAACTGTTAAGGCTGGACACATTATCTTCGGATGGTGCGGACGGCCTTTCTTTTTTGTAACTATTTGGAAGGAGACCATTATGATAAATCCCGGAATGATGATGAAACTGATGAATGCGAAGAATACCTTCGAGAGTAATCATCCCAAATTTGCAGCGTTTGTAAGCAGATTTTTTATGGGTGGAGCGATCACGGAAGGAACCATTATCGAGATCACGGTCACAAGACCCGGTGAAGAGCCCGTGTCCACGAATCTGAAGGTACAGAAATCCGATCTGGATCTGGTAGAGGAGCTTAAGAATCTGAGATGAAGATAATATTTTTTGATATTGACGGAACCTTAATATGCGGAGGAAGTGAACTGATGTCAGAGAGCACGAAGGAAGCCATCCGCATCGCCAGAGCCAACGGTCATATTTGCATGATCAACACCGGGCGTACGAAACGGCTGGTAGGGGAAAATCTTACCGGACAGGTGGAATTCGACGGATTGTTATTGGGCTGCGGAACGGAGATTGAATATCATGGAAAACAGCTGATGCACAAGACATTTTCCATGGAGGATTCTAAGGCAATTCTGACAGCCATGAAAAAGTATCATGTGGATGCCGTCCTGGAAGGCAGCAGGGAAGACTATGCTCCTAGAGGAGAAGAAGTATTTACCGAAACTTTCCGCCATATGGCACTTGAGATTGAGAATCGAAAATACGATCGCTATGCCAATGCACCGGGCAACTACGATAAATTATATGCTTATGCAGAGACTCCGGCGGGAATGGACGGAATGAAGCATGACCTGTCGGAAATACTGGATTTTATCGACAGAGAACAAGGGTTTTACGAGATTGTTCCCAAAGGATATTCCAAGGCAACAGCAATCCGTTACATTACGGACTATTTGAAGATCCCCATGGAAGACACTGTGGCCATCGGAGACAGCAATAACGACCTGCCGATGTTAAAGTATGCCCACACCAGCATTGCCATGGGTAATTCCAGTAAACAGGTGTTGGAAACAGCAGATTATATCACCACGGACGTGGATAAAGACGGCATTTGGAACGCTCTGAAGTGGTTGGGAGTGCTGGATAATTAGAATGATAAAAATAGTAAAAATTAGGACTGGTAAAATAAAGGAACATGGAGTATAATATCTTATGTTCCTTTGCAGATATGGTTCATCGGTAGAACGCTAGCTTCCCAAGCTGGAAAGGCGGGTTCGATTCCCGTTATCTGCTTATTGTATATATGAAAAATGCGCAAAACCTGTTGAATGGGTTTTTGCGCATTTTTAATTTGCAAAACAGTCCGCCCCAGATTGTTTCCTTGACAGAAAAATGACAAATACTTATACTGAAAGTGCACTTTGTTCTCTATAAAAGCGCAGAAATGAGGAAATGAAAATGGGTGTTTTATCGAACTTAGAACCGAAGAAAGTATTTTACTATTTTGAAGAGATCACGAAGATCCCTCACGGCTCCGGCAATGTGGAGCAGATCAGCGATTTCCTGGTGGACTTTGCGAAAGCACATAAGCTTTTCTATATACAGGATGCTATGAAAAATGTCATTATGGTCAAGGAGGCAACTCCCGGATACGAGAAGGAACCGGTGGTGATCCTGCAGGGGCATATGGACATGGTAGCGGTGCAGACACCGGATTGCACCATGGATATGAAGACGGAAGGACTGAAAGTAGGGATCAACGGAGACAGCATCTATGCGGAGAATACCAGCCTCGGCGGCGATGATGGTATCGCTGTGGCTTATGCACTCGCATTATTGGATTCTGAGGACATCAGGCATCCACGTTTGGAAGTCATCATTACAGTGGATGAGGAAGTCGGTATGGACGGAGCCAGAGAGATCGACCTGTCTATGTTACAGGGACATCGCATGATCAATCTGGATTCCGAGGATGAAGGCATTTTCCTGACCAGCTGTGCCGGCGGTGCCAGAGTGAACTGCCGCTTTCCGATGAAAAAGCAGGAGCTTACGGGCGTGTGCTATGAACTGGAAGTCTCAGGTCTCTTAGGGGGACATTCCGGCGGAGAGATCCACAAGGAAAGAGGCAATTCCAATTGTATCCTGGGAAGACTTCTGTGGAAGCTGTCTGAGAAAATGCCCGTAGGACTGGTATCTGCGGACGGAGGGCTGGCAGACAATGCCATTCCCAGACAGACGAAAGCGGTTGTCGTAGTAGAGGAAAAAGATACAGAAAGCTTAGCGCAGCAGGTAGCAGCTTTGGCAGCAGAACTGGGGGACGAACTTGCCACCAAGGATCCGGACGTAAAGGTAACTGCGAAAAGGTTAACAGACGCTATAGAGACAATCACCTGTGCCGCACCGGAAGAGACAAAAAGAGTGGCAGCCTTTTTACAGGCAACGCCCAACGGTGTACAGGCGATGAGCGCAGATATGCCGGGGCTGGTACAGACTTCTCTGAATCTGGGTATACTGAAAGCAGATGCGGAAGTTTTACGGGCAGAGTATTCTGTCAGAAGCAGCGTGGAAAGTGAGAAGGATAACCTGATCGCAAAGCTTTCTGCACTGGTGGAACTGACAGGCGGCGATTACGTGGTGACCGGAGATTATCCCGGTTGGAAGTACCGCGTCCATTCTCCACTGCGGGAAAAAATGGTGAAACTGTATGCGGAAATGTACGGCAATGAGCCCAGGGTGGAGGCTATCCATGCAGGATTGGAGTGCGGACTGTTAGGCAGCAAAATCTCAGACCTTGACTGTGTATCCATGGGACCGGATATGAAGGACATTCATACGACAGAGGAGACCTTAAGCATTTCTTCCACGAAGAGAGTGTGGGAGTATCTGGTAAGGGTTCTGGAGACGAAGGACTGACTGAATTTGAGTAACAGAAAGTCCAGAGAATCAAATAAGATAGAAACAATCGAAAAATGTAAAGAGTTAGCAAATAGAAAAAGCTAAAATATAAATAACGTTGGAGGAAATACACTGTCACGGCGGTGTCAATAAAAAAATGAGCGATAAGATTTTATTCCAGTGTGACTATAATGAGGGAGCGCATCCGAAGGTGCTGGAGCGTCTGGTGCAGACCAATATGGAGCAGACACCGGGCTACAGCGAGGATAAATACTGCGAAGAGGCGCGCGAGAAGATCCGTAAGGCCTGTGGGGATGACAGTCTGGCAGTCCATTTCCTGGTAGGCGGAACCCAGACCAATGTCACCGTGATCAATGCAGCACTTCGCAAGCACCAGGGCGTGCTTTGCGCTGTCACAGGACATATCAATGTCCATGAGACCGGTGCGGTGGAAGCTTGCGGACATAAGGTACTGGGACTGCCCAGTCCTGACGGTAAGATCACGGCAGCGCAGGTAGCAGAGGCTTACGAAGCCCATATTCACAACGACAGCTTTGAACACATGGTACAGCCGAAAATGATATATATTTCGAATCCCACGGAGGTTGGAACTATTTACAGCAAAGCAGAACTGACTGCTCTGTCCGAGACCTGCCACAAATACGGACTGTATCTGTTCTTAGATGGCGCCAGACTGGGCTACGGACTGGCAGCGCCGGACAATGATCTGACATTGCCGGATATCGCGGCGCTTTGCGATGTCTTTTACATTGGTGGAACCAAGGTCGGCGCATTGTTTGGAGAAGCAGTAGTGATCAAAAACCCGGAGCTTGCACAGGATTTCCGATATCTCATCAAGCAGAACGGCGGCATGCTTGCCAAGGGAAGACTGCTGGGTCTGCAGTTTGACGCTCTTTTCACAGATGGTCTCTATCAGGAGATCTCCGCCCATGCCATTGCCATGGCGGAGAAGCTGCGGGAAGCATTTACGGCAAAGGGTTACACTTATCTGGCACCCAACCGGACGAACCAGATCTTTGTCATTGTGCCGGATGCACACCTGGCAAAGATTTCAGAACAGTTCGGGTACAGCTATGATCAGCGGATCGATGCCACACACAGTTGCGTGCGATTCTGTACCGGCTGGGCCACGAGGGAAGAAAATGTGGATGCACTGATCCGGTGCGTGGAAAAATTATAATATGTTTAGAAGATTCCGCAAGCCGGGAAAGGTTTGCGGAATTTTTTTGCAATTACCATTACTAAAAAAATGTGGTTGGTTACGCGCTTAACCTTTGTGAAAATTATATTTCTATTGTAATATTGAACTAGAATATAAAAATCCGTAATCAATGAGGTATAGAACAGAGGAGAAAACACATGAATAAAGAAATGACCGTAAATGGGAAAAGCTATACAATAATTAAATTGCTGGGAAAGGGGAAAGGTGGATATTCTTACTTGGCAGAGTCTGGAAATAACAGGTATGTTTTGAAGCAGATACATCATGAACCTTGTGATTATTATCAGTTCGGAAACAAGCTTGAGGCAGAAATCAGGGATTACAGGAAATTAAAAGAAATCGGAATAAAAATGCCAGTCATGCTTGAAACAGATGTGAAAAATGAACGCATTTTAAAGGAGTTTATTGACGGTGACACGATCTATCAGTTGGTTTTAGAAGACAAGATGAAAACTGACTATATCGAGCAATTGCATAGAATGTGTGCACTGTTATATGCTGCCAATACGAATATTGATTATTTTCCAACGAATTTTGTTGTACATAACGAAGAAATATATTATGTGGATTTCGAGTGCAATGATTACATGGAAGAATGGAATTTTGAAAACTGGGGTGTAAAATACTGGTCAAAGACACCGGAATTTCTGCAGTATGTGAAAGAACATTCATGACATGTCTTTCCATGTAAAGAAGCTATGCCGGAAGCGTTACAAAAAGTGAATACCGGATTGCAACATGAAACGTAACACAAAAAAAGTCCTTGAAAATCAAGGACTTTTTTAATGAATCGGAGTGGCGGGATTCGAACTCGCGACCTCCGCCTCCCTAAGACGGCGCTCTAACCAAGCTGAGCCACACCCCGAAACGCAAGTAAGATGATACCATGGAATTTTACAAAAAGCAAGAGTTTTTTTATAAAAAGTTAATTTGCCCATTTTGAGTCTATTGTCGTACAATATAATGAGTATAAGGAAATCAACATGTTTACATGATTGACGAACGACAACCTTAGCGAATAATATCCTGTGAAGCTAATACATAAAAACAGTGGAGGACAGGCTATGACCAATACAACGAAATTGGCACTGGAAGCAGCTTTGAAAAAAGAACTTCTCACGAAGTCTCTGGATAAGATCACCATTAACGAACTTGCAGAGGACTGTGGTATCAGCCGCATGGCTTTCTATTATCATTTCAAAGATATTTACGATCTGGTAGAGTGGGTTTGTGTGGAAGACGGCACGAAGGCACTGCAGGGGAAGAAGACCTACGAGAACTGGCAGGAAGGCTTCTGTCAGATTTTCGAGGCAGTGCAGGAGAACAAACCTTTCATTATGAATGTCTACCGCTGCGTGGATCGTCAGAAGATCGAAAGCTACTTAAACAAGTTGACCTACCAGCTCATTGCGGACGTGGTGGAGGAAAAATGCACCGGCATGCAGATAGCGGAGGAGCACAAGGAATTCATTGCCGGATTTTACAAATACGGTTTTGTGGGTGTGATGTTAGACTGGATCGATCGGGGAATGAAGGACGATTATCATAAGATCGTTGAAGAGCTGGCAATCACTCTTTACGGAAACATCAGCCGCTCCATCGAGAATTTTGAGCACACGGAAAAGAAATTCTGAAATAGTACTGAAATAGTATAAGTACTTTACAAAAAGGGCAGGATGATAAAAACTTTATCATTTGCCCTCTTTTGTAAATTGGTTTTCTTATAAAAAAGAAGTAGGATACTATTTGTAAACAGAAAAACATTTGAGAGTCATCAAAGAAAGGTGGTAATCATTATGGCAAAAAAGAATAATATTGGACTGGGCCTGGCAGCACTGGCCGTAGGTGCAGGCGCAGTGGCAGCAGTAACCAAAGGACATAAGGCAGAGGTGAAGAAAGAGGAGAGAAAGGCAGCCATCAAGGCAGCCAAGAAAGATTATCGAAACACTGAGCTTGGAAGATACGACAAGAACAGCAAAGGCATCTATTATTCCAATGGTAACTACGAGGCCTTCGCAAGACCTAAGAAGCCTGCTGGAGTGGACGAGAAGAACGCTTACATCGTAGGCAGCGGACTGGCATCTTTAGCAGCAGCATGCTTCCTGGTACGTGACGGACAGATGCCCGGTTCCCACATCCATATCTTAGAGGCAATGGATATCGCAGGCGGTGCCTGTGATGGTATCTATGATCCTACCAGAGGCTACGTCATGCGTGGCGGACGTGAGATGGAGAACCATTTCGAATGTCTGTGGGATCTATTCCGCAGCATTCCCTCTCTGGAAGTACCCGGAGCCAGCGTGCTGGATGAGTATTACTGGCTGAACAAGGAAGATCCCAACTACTCTCTGTGCCGTGCAACGAAAGATTGTGGACAGGATGCCCATACCGATGGTAAATTCAATTTAAGCCAGAAGGGTTGCATGGAGATCATGAAGCTGTTCATGACAAAGGACGAGGATCTGTATGACAAGACTATTGAAGATGTTTTCGATGATGAAGTATTTAACTCCACCTTCTGGTTATATTGGAGAACCATGTTCGCTTTCGAGAACTGGCACAGCGCACTGGAAATGAAGCTTTACTTCCAGAGATTTATCCATCATATTTCCGGACTGCCTGACTTCAGTGCCCTGAAGTTCACCAAGTACAACCAGTACGAGTCTCTGATCCTTCCCATGAAGAAGTATCTGGAGGCAGCAGGTGTGGACTTCCAGTTCAACACCGAAGTGACAAATGTTATTTTTGATATCAATGACGGCAAAAAGGTAGCAAAGGCTATCGAGTGCAAAGTAAAAGGTGTAGAGAAGGGCATTGTTCTCACCGAGAACGACCTGGTATTCGTTACCAACGGAAGCTGTACCGAGGGCACCATCTACGGCGACCAGAACCATGCACCCAACGGTGACGCAGAGGTTCGTACCAGCGGTGTATGGAGCCTGTGGAAAAATATCGCAAAACAGGATCCTTCCTTCGGACATCCCGAGAAGTTCTGTTCCGATGTTTCCAAGACCAATTGGGAATCCGCTACTGTGACTACACTGGATGACAAGATCATTCCTTATATCACCAATATCTGTAAGCGTGATCCCAGAACCGGTAAAGTCGTAACCGGTGGTATCGTAAGCTGCCAGGATTCCAAGTGGCTCATGAGCTGGACCATCAACCGTCAGGGACAGTTCAAGGAGCAGGACAAGAATCAGGTATGTGTATGGGTATACGGTCTGTTTACCGACGTACCCGGCGATTATATTAAGAAACCCATGAAGGATTGTACCGGTAAGGAGATCACCGAAGAGTGGCTGTATCACTTAGGTGTGCCCGTAGAAGATATTGAGGATCTGGCAGAGCACAGCGCAGTCTGCGTTCCTACCATGATGCCTTACATTACCGCATTCTTCATGCCCAGAACCAAGGGTGACCGTCCCGATGTCATCCCCGATGGCTGCGTGAATTTCGCTTTCTTAGGTCAGTTCGCAGAGACCCCGAGGGACACCGTATTCACCACAGAGTATTCCGTGAGAACCGCTATGGAGGCTGTCTACGGACTGCTGGGTGTAGACAGAGGTGTGCCTGAGGTATGGGGCAGTGTCTATGATATCAGAGAGCTTCTGGACAGCAGCGTGAAGCTGATGGACGGTATGTCTCCTCTGGAGATCGAACTGCCCGGACCTTTAAATGCACTGAAGAAGCCGCTGCTTCGCGTAGTGAAAGGCACTGTAGTGGAAAAACTGCTGCGTGACCACAATGTGATCAAAGACGGCATGCTGGATTAGAATTGTATATGGAATAAAAGTGCGAAGACTCCCATCGGAAAAATCCGGTGGGAGTTTTTTATGCAAAAAGCTTTTTTAAAAATCATATAAAGAAAGTTGAACAAATGTAAGCGTTTACATAATACTAAAGTACTATACAAAACAAACAAAAACGTTATGCATGTTTTCGACATTGTGCACGAAAATCGGCACTCTGTCAAAAAATTATCAATTTCGTCTTGATATTCCTTTGGCAGATTGTTACAATATCAAAGTACTAAAAACCGAAGCCGAAATGCTCCGGTAGTGGTTTGGGTTACAAAGTTTTGTCAAAAATATTATAAAAAGGGAGACAAAGAAGTATGAAGAAATGGGTATATTTGTTTACCGAAGGTAATGCAAACATGCGCGAACTGCTTGGTGGTAAGGGTGCGAACCTGGCTGAGATGACCAACATTGGTCTGCCGGTTCCTCAGGGCTTCACCATTACAACAGAGGCATGTACACAGTATTATGAAGATGGACGCGAGATCAATGAAGAGATCCAGAGTCAGATCAACGAGTACATTACTAAGATGGAAGAGATCACCGGCAAAAAGTTCGGCGACCACGAGAATCCTCTGTTAGTATCCGTTCGTTCCGGCGCGAGAGCATCTATGCCCGGTATGATGGATACCATTCTGAACCTTGGTCTGAATGAGACCGTTGTTAACGTAATCGCTGAGAAGTCCGGCAACCCCCGTTGGGCTTGGGACTGCTATAGAAGATTTATTCAGATGTATTCCGACGTTGTTATGGAAGTAGGTAAGAAGTACTTCGAGCAGCTGATCGATGCAATGAAAGAGAAGAAGGGTGTTAAGCAGGACGTTGAGCTTACCGCTGACGATCTGAAGGAACTGGCTGGTCAGTTCAAGGCTGAGTACAAGGCTAAGATCGGTGTAGACTTCCCTGATGATCCCAAGGAACAGCTGATGGGCGCCATCAAGGCTGTATTCCGTTCCTGGGACAACCCTCGTGCAAACGTTTATCGTCGTGACAATGATATCCCTTATTCCTGGGGTACTGCTGTTAACGTTCAGTCTATGGCATTCGGTAACATGGGTGATGACTGTGGTACCGGTGTTGCATTTACCAGAGATCCGGCTACCGGCGCTAAGGGACTGTTCGGTGAGTTCCTGACCAACGCACAGGGCGAGGACGTAGTAGCAGGTGTTCGTACACCTATGAAGATCGCTGAGATGGCTGACAAATTCCCTGAGGCATTTGCTCAGTTCCAGGAAGTATGTAAGACTCTGGAAGATCACTACAGAGATATGCAGGATATGGAGTTCACCGTTGAGCATGGTAAGCTGTACATGTTACAGACCAGAAACGGTAAGAGAACCGCTCAGGCAGCTCTGAAGATCGCTTGTGATCTGGTAGATGAGGGCATGAGAACTGAGGAAGAGGCAGTTGCAATGATCGATCCTCGTAACCTGGATACTCTGTTACATCCTCAGTTCGACACCGCTGCTCTGAAGGCTGCAACTCCTATCGGCAAGGGCCTTGGTGCTTCTCCCGGAGCTGCATGTGGTAAGATCGTATTCACCGCAGAAGATGCAGAAGAATGGCATGCAAGAGGAGAGAGAGTTGTT
>SAMEA3663023__coassemble_1128_pt1 | contig 18193 bp, 18 predicted proteins | sample SAMEA3663023__metabat2_low_PE_007 | metagenome-assembled genome bin SAMEA3663023 (sample SAMEA3663023) | pig gut metagenome | biome: pig gut; feature: pig-associated habitat; material: faeces | place: France | collected 2012 | reverse complement strand
CACCAGAGAGTATCCGGATAGTCCACAGCAAATGCGATTGCCCGGTCAAATGTTTCTTTATATCTCTCTATCTGAAATTCCATATTCCAGTCATCCGGAATATCCATCAGGCATACAGCCCGATCCGCCTTACCGTCTTTTATGATTTTCTCGGCCCTGTCAAATATCCATGTTTTCAGATGAATATCCGGTATTACAAGTACTCGCATAACTCCATCTCCTAAAATTGATATACAAATTTATAACAATTTTTCTTACAAATAAATCTCCTTCAGCAACTCCACACCCTTATCTCTGTCAAAGGGCATTCCCATCTGCAAAAGTCGTACCTCCGATTCATCTACTGCACTGATTTCCTCAATGTATCTATGAATACTTTCTGTCACCAGACCTTCTGATTCAACTTTTGTTCCTGATGTGACAATCTGCAGCAAGCGGAATACATCGTACTTATGCTTTTTTAAATCCTTTTCATTGACATGCTCGCCAGCTCTCTTTCTGTCCAAAAGGTTAATCCACGCATACATTTTGAACGGAATCTGATGCTCCGCCCCCAAAACGCCAATACCATCAACCACTCTGCGTCCGGACATCATAAATTTATAGAAGTCATCATTCAAAAGAATTGCTGATAAGCTGGAAGTATCATCATCAATATGAATCGGAATGATTCCCTCTTTTATTTCAAGATGATATCCCGGCTTTCTTGAAAATAACTCAATCATAGTTGGATAACCGAATTTTCCTTCTGTGAAGCGATAAAAGTGCATATTCTGTTCATTCTTCCATCCGCACTTATAGCCGCCTTCTTTTATGTATTCCCAGAATACGCTCGCGAATTCCGGGAAGTTATCCTCCATAATCAGGATCATATCAATATCTTTTGTCGCTCGAAACGGCAAGTCTGCCTCTGAGAGTAGAATATCGCAGGCAGTTCCGCCGATAATAGTGTAATAATCCGTATAATCTTTAAATTTTTCTCTAAAAGAGTCTATCCCTGGTACCATTTATAATCCCTCCAACAGTTCCTCAATACTCATTTCTATTCTTTCGTCTTCGTTACCTTTGAATGTACATGCCAGTGAAACAGGATCAACACGCCCTTCTCTTGCAAAATAAGAAGGGTTGTATTTCCATAATTGTACCTTCAAGCAGTCGTCTGGGTCTTCAGATCTGGCATCCACAATTTCCAACTGGTCAACAACTTCCTCGCCCTTGTAGATTGCACGTTCCTCTATTCTTGGTGGATTCAATTCTGACTTCTGACTAAGAGCGGTTTCACCTGCACAAAATGATTCAAAGGTTGCTTCATATCGCATAATTGTAATTTCTTTTTGAACCGGATTAATCAAATATCCTTTTGCATTCTCATAATACTCTTTGCGTGAGTAATTCCTCATAATAGCAATCTCTGTTCCGGATTTAACCTGCCGAATGAGTCCCATTTCCTCTAATTGTGCTGTTGCTCTTGTGATAGAGGTTTTAGTAAGATTTAGCTTATTTGCAACCTCACTTTTTAACACAGTTTCCTCATCATCCATATATAAAAGTTCCAAGAACACCATCTGCGTTGCCGGCATCATCTTATCTGTTTTGACAAGCTGCTTGCGATACACATCCTGCAATACAATTCCCATAAATGGTAAAAATACATTTCCCGGCAGATCCACAAACGGAACTCCGCTTTTTACCAGAGCATTTCTCATGGATACGCTGTTTAACGCTACTTCATATGCTACAGGGCACTGCAATGCTTCCTCATACTTTGCTTTCTGCTTTTTCATTGCAGCAACACTTAGCTCCGTTTCCTTCATCACATCTATTATGGCAAAGTTAACACCATATATTTCAACCATCATAATATCACGCATAGTCATAAAGATCGGCAATGGTAATTTATTCTTGTATTCTGCTATTTTTACTTTGCAGCCAAAATACTTCTCTAATTGCTTTTTCATGCGGCATCTCCTTGTAACACATTTTTATGTATAATAACATATTTTATGTTACTTTGCAATATTTTATGTGACTTTATTGTAATCGGCCTGGTTTCTATGCATGTTTAGATAAGGGATACGATTATTATTATATTAATAGTACAACCACATAGTATGTATTGCAGTCAAACATCATAAACAAACCGCCACTAACCGACATTCAAACCGACATTCAAACCGATATTCAAACCGACATTTTTATGTAAACGAAAAGAAGTCCCCGAAGGAACTTCTTTCACCACAAATCATATTCTTTTTTATCGAGGGCAGTCCGGTTAACAAATTCCAACCCGAAAGCTTTGCTTTCAGATTGTCGCGGCACTCGTGCAAAATAGGGGTACAATGGGGGTACAAATCCCATTCTCATTCCCCAAAAGCCTTGATTTTAAGCCACTTCAGACAAAAGTACGGGTTCTGCCGTGGCATATAAATAATACTTTAATTTTATCTTGCATATCCTTGATTTATGGGGTTTTCAGCCATTTTCCTAACAGAATGATTTATAGCTTTTTACGGCATATCTTGGTATAAAATAGCATATCTTTTACCTCAAAATTAGTAAAATAATTAGTAAATTGGACTTTTTTAATGAATTTACTAATCGCTAAAATGCAGTGTTTTCAATGGTTTTGCTTATTTTTAGTAAATTCAACATTAGTAAATTCGATTTTACTAATCAAGCATTACATACTTTTTTCATTTCTTCCTCTGCATCATCAATTCCAAGATGGGTATAAAGCACTAATCTGCATAGCGCAACTCCTCCTTAATACACATTAAACCTTAAACTCATTGTATTCCACGGAGAATTTGCCGATGTAGAGTTTGCTGTGAATGTTCCAGATTCGTATTCATTTCCTTCATATGTCCAAAGGCAATAATATCCATCTACGATATTATCACTGTCAATGAATATAGGTTCAGTAGCCGTCAATGTCATTCTGATACCGTTAAAATATGCAAATCTGGTTTTAGCATCTATAAGCATTTGAAGATTATAAGCGGGTGTATTATCAATTCCATTAAAAACCGTATAATTATCCATCAACATTACATTCTGGTAGAAAGCATTTTCATTCGGGTCAATAGACAATGCTAAATTAGTTTCATTTATTTTTCCTATTAATTTCTTAAACTTTCCAGCACTCATCTTATATGTGGAATTGTATGTATTTTCCTCTTCACAAATAATACCTGCTATCAAGGAATCTAATAAAACAGATTTATTTTGGTTATGAGGCATTAAATTTAAACCTGATATTCTTGCTAAGACATCATAAACATCATACTTTTTTATCTCGTCAGATATGTCCTTCAATTCATCTATCGTTTCTTGACTTTCAAATATATCACCAAACTTCATGATTTCATTAAAAAAATCCATATTTTCCCCTTTCTGTATATATAATCACTTTATTCAAATAACTCAAAACCTATAAAAATAACCTCACCAGACAACATTCCAGTGAGGTCATATAATCACGCTTTCTGTTTAGGTACAAACTCAATCTTAAGAGCCATTCCCATACCATCCGCTAATCTTTTAAGCAAATTAACCGAAGGATTCCTTGTTCCATTCTCAAGCTTGCTGATATCTGCCTGGTTAATACCAGTACGTTCTGCAAGCTCCTTCTGTGTCATATTCTGAGAAGTACGAGCATCTACGATAGCTCTTATAACATCCATCTCAGGCTGAATAGCTTCATATTCTTTTCTGAACTCATCATCTTTTAACTGCTTAGAAAGCATATCATCAAATGTTCTCATCCTTCATCACCCTTTCTATGAAATCTTTTCTTCTATCCTTTGCAATCTGAATCTCCTCTTTAGGAGTTTTCTGTGTTTTTTTAACAAATCCGTTCGTCAGTATTATTTTCCCCTCATAATAGAAAAAATATAAGACTCTGGTAATATCACTCCCGAATTTACAACGCAATTCAAATATTCCGTCATCTAGATGTTTACTGTAAGGTTCTCTAAGCATATTTCCTTTTTCTTGTAATATACCCAGCAATCCAAATATTTTAGCTCGCATCTTAGGATTAACAGAATCCAGAAATTCTTCTACTGGGACTTCGCCACTTTCCTTTTCATATGCTATCAGTTTAAATTCTGTCATATAATCTCTTTTGTAAATATTATATGGCATATATGCCATAATGTCAATTATCCATTTAAAGTAACCATACCGAGCTATTTCTCAAAAAACGTGTAGTAAGTGTGTAGTAGAGCACTTTTCTAGCCAAGGAATGGCTTAAATTCAGAGATACGCAAACCGGTGTTTTGCCGTTAATGCGTCACGCTTTACAACGTCATCTATCAACACCTTTGCACATTCAAAATCAAACGGATTTTTCCGAAGCAAATCATTGTCCACAGCCATTGCAAAAGCAGGTCTTACTACATCTGTCTTCTCTTTGGTGATTGCAGTGATTCTATTCTCTTCCGTCGTCTGTTTCTCCGTAATATTTCTCTTTTATGCGGTTCCATAAAATTTAAGCCGCAGCTCTCGCCACGGCTTCATCACTTTTAATATATGCCTACATTACAGCCACGAGGATTACCTCCAGCCAACCGGCTTAACGCTCTAACCTTTCTCATGGATTTCAACACATTTCTATGTCTACATACGCACATGGATGTAATTCAATTTCTGCATCTTGCACATATTCATTGTAATCCTTTATAAGTGCTGCATACGACCAGGCTTGATAGCTTGGATGTACTACCCTCCTGTTCGCACCTCCTGTGTATGTTTCAACAATCGCATCTTGACCTTCAGTTGCCTGCAATTTTTCCCATTGTTTTAATTCAATAATGATAACATTTCCTTTATTGTTTTTATCATATCCGGAAATCAAAAAATCTACTCTTTTTGATGTTATATTCTATTGCAACTCCGACGTCTGAAGGAATATTAGAATCATTCAAGGTAATGTACATTTCCTTCAGAGAATTTCTCCAGGAATTGAGTTCACTTAATCCGGTGGTACGATTCATTTTATTTTTTATCGCATTATATAGCTTAGTTTCTAAAACATCATTTTCTGTATCCACCATAAAACCTGCTTTCAATCCATTGTATATTAACATTTTTTCTCCAAAAATGTGTATAAAACCTATATCTATCAATCTGCAATGTAGAGGCAGGGTTCTTGGATGCTCTTGCCACAAAAGAAGGTTCCTCTATTTCCCTATTATAACACAGACCGCACATCCATAAAAGACGTGCGGCCTGTTCTATGTTATAATCCCCTTTTACCCGTATGTTTTTGGTACTTCATGTATCATTTATATTATCATATAAAATTTTGTTAGTTATGTCAATGGTATTTCGCCAGGCTTCACACAATTTTTGCAGGGACCATGCCGCATTCGCAGGACTGGTAGAGGGCAGCACTGTGGCTTCCTTCCCTGTAAGCGGCAACTGGTACTTCCGGTACAGTTCTCCCGCCTTATTCCCATTGGTATAGATTCCCGTGATCTTAGATTCCGTCAACATGTGTCGGATATCCGTCGGTTCCACATTCCGTATACTGCTGTCGCTGGAGCCCTTGATATCGCAACTTTGGATCACATCCCAGATGGCTATATGATGTGCAAGGAGCATCGCCTTTTTCTCTTCAATGGTCTCCGGCACCGGTTCCCCACACAGATTTGCCATTACTTTCCAGAAACGGTTCTGTTTATGTCCATAATAGAAGTGATTCTCCCGCGACTTCACAGATGGCAAGGTACCCAGGATCAGCACCTCCGAATCTGCATCATACACCGGTGCAAAGGTGTGCTCAATATGTTCATATTCCATCGTTTTCGCTGCTCCTATCTGTCGTGCTCCAGTCTCCATTTGATACACCTGGTAAGGTAATCCACATACTCCTCATTCTTGCACATTTCCTTGCCGGGCGTATCGGAGATCTTCGCCACATCCATGCCGTTGCAGGCTGTCGTCTTCATAACGATATTCAAAGGCTCCTCACAGGTATCGTTGGCAATATAAGTGCCGATCCCGAACGCCACCGTCACGCGATCCTTGAAAGTCTTCCGCAGCTTATCCGCCCGTGCGAAATCCAGGCTGTCACTGAACAACAGTGTCTTACGCTTTGGATCGATCCCCAGAGCCTCATAATGGGCGATCAGCTTCTCGCCCCAGGCAAAGGGATCCCCGCTGTCATGCCGCACTCCGGAAAACAGGGTGGAATAGGTCAGCTGAAAATCTTTCAGGAAACAATCTGTAGTGATGGTGTCCGTCAGAGCGATGCCGTTTAATACACCATACTCCTTCACCCAGGCATCCAGGGCATACCAGTTGGAATATGCCGGATTGTGCTTGTGATTGCCCTGCCCGGTACACATGATCCATTCATGCGCCATGGTACCCACCGGTGTCACATTCCATTTTTTCGCCAGATAGACATTGGAAGTACCGATGCAGGCAGAATCCTGATAGTCCTTATTGTGCGCCACCAGCTCCTGCACCGCCAGTTCCTGTGCCTCCGCGGACAGGCGGCGCCGCAGGCCAAATTCACTGAAGTTGCCTAAACAATAGGTCCCATCTACAAGTTTCTGAATCTTATCCACCAGCCGCTCCCGGAAGGAAGCATACAGCCTGTCATAATCATAATTCATCCGGAAAAATACTTCGTTGACGATGGCAAGAGTCGGGATCTCATACATGGAAGTATTTAACCAGGAGCCTTTCGTCTCGATGGTCAGACCGCAGGCTGCATCCCTTCCAATCTCGAAATCTTCATATCTGGGCTGCCACAGGCGCAGGAAATCCACATAGGAACCTTTGATCCATTTTACATTTTCCAGATAATTCAATTCTTCCTCCGTAAAACGTAAGTCACAATACGCCTGGATCTGCGCCTTGATCTCTTCCACCATCTCTGGTGTAAAAAATACATCTGTATTCCTGCATTTAAACGTCCAGGTAGTCTTATAAGCGCTGAACTGGTGGTAAATGCACTGTCCCATGGAGAACTTATACATATCGTTTTCCAGTAAACTGTTGATGATCTGTGGTAATGTCATGATTTTTCCTCTTTCTCTCTTAGATTCACAACAGTGTAAGAGCCAAAGGTTGGCTTTTTCACCGTGATCACTAATACTTTCTTTGCCATGTTCCCTCTCCTGTACTCGTTTTTCTATAATAGTTTGCACAAAAAGCAGGCAACCGCATCCTGCGACTACCTGCTTCTCTTACTTACAGAAATAATTTCTTCACTTTTTCCGCGTCAAATACGACTTCTGTTAATCCGTCCACTTCGATCTGATACAGGGCATTGGCAGCCAGATGCTCCGCCGCCTGCTCGAGATCACGGATACCGCTGGTGTTGGAATAGATCTCCACCACCGCATCCAGTCCCTCTTCGGTGATAGTGCACTCATTTGCCTGCAGTCCGATGCGTTTCAGTACCTTTGGCAAGGCAAATCTGGAGAAAATGATCTTCTTCTCCTCCGGTGTGTAATCCGGTATATCGATCACTGCAAAACGCGACATTAACGGGGCGCTGATCTGCTCCTTATCGTTAGCCGTTGCAATCGGATAGACCCCGAAGGTCGGCACGGTACATTCCATATAGTTGTCCGTAAATCCCAGATTATCCAGCAAGGTAAGCAGTACATCCGCCGGATTGCCGTTACCTTTGCCGCTGGCCGCTTTGTCCAGCTCGTTGATGATGAATACCAGATTGGACTCTCCCGCCATGGAAAAAGCTTCCATGATGATACCGGGTTTGGCATTGGCGTAGATCCTGGAGCTTCCGGTCAGCTGCTCCGGATCGTTGATGGAACTCATATCCAATGTAGTCCAGGGAAGCTTTAAAATCCTTGCCACCGCATAAGCAATCTGGGATTTACCGGTTCCCGCCGGTCCCACCAGAAGCAGACCATAGGCCGGTAAAGTGTGGGTACGGTTGATCTGGATAATGGTCTCCATGATACGCTGTTTGACCCGCTCCATGCCGTACAATTCCTCATCCAGGATCCGTCTGGCTTCCACGGGGTCAATAGCCTCAAAATAGTTGCCCTTCCACTGAATGTTCATCATAATGGACAAGGCTCTCTGTGCATGCCTTCTCTCCTCGGGAGATACCTCGTGGGATCTTGCCACTGCCAGGTTTCTTCTCGCCCACAGGCGGATATTTTCCGGCATGGTCCTTCCGGCACAGGTCATGAAATCGGAGATACTCTGAAGGCTGGTAAGTTTCATATCATCGCCGTCTTCCCCTTCGTCCTCGCCCTGTTCTTCTTCCGCGGGAGCACTGCTTAAAAACAGCCGCTCCATCATGAATTGTAAAAATCCATCCTCTGCAGACAGCTTGGTGCCCCCACCGAAAGCTGTCTCACGGATCTTATATACTGCATAGCCGTCATTCCTGTTTTCTCCGGAGAGACGCACGTTAATGTGGTTCTCACCAAGCCAGCGGATCAGACTGACAAAACGGGCATCAATCTGTAAAATATCGGCATAAGCGCTGCTGCCTTCCTCTTTAAATTCGAAATTGGTCCGTTTGCTCTGATTACCGAATACACCTACGGCATGATGGTTCCATTTTTCACTGCTGTTATCCAGAATCAAAATCGGTTTCTCCGCAGAGGCTGATCCCTCATTGGAGCGAAACGTAGTATAGGTGCATATAGGATCCTGCTTCTTTTCATTTTCCGGAGTACTGCTGAAATCAAATACCGGCATGCTTAACCTCCTTTTTTCTCGCCTGAATCTTCTCCTCATCGATCAGTTTGAACTGTTTTACAAGATTGGTCATATTCTCAGACTGCGCCAACAGTTCCTCACTGGTAGCAGACAGCTCTTCTGCTGCCGCCGAATTGGACTGTACGATCTCGGAGATCTGGTTCACACCGCTCTCCGCCTGATTCATGGCATCCGCCTGGGTAGCTGCGATCTGGGTCAGTTCCTCGGAATCCTGTGCGATCTTGCGGACACCGTCCACGATAGTGCTTAAGGTCTGGGATACATGATCCACAGCTTCATTGCCGGCATGGATCTCCTCCAGGGTATCGCCGATCAGATTTCTGGTATTGACTGCGGACTGAGCACTCTGCTCTGCCAGCTTACCGATCTGGTCTGCCACAACAGCAAAGCCTCTGCCTGCTTCTCCGGCTCTGGCTGCTTCAATGGAAGCATTCAGGGACAGCAGATTGGTCTGGCTTGCAATATCTTCGATCTCGCCGATGATATTGCTGATCTTCTCGGAAGTTTCATTGATCCGACCCATGATTTCCATCAGGTGATTCATTTCGGTACGTCCTTCATCCGCCTTAGCTGAATATTCCTGTGCCTGTCTGCTGGAATTCTTCGTATGTTCTGCGGTATTGTCTACCATAGAAGTAATATTGGTAATCGTCGCCTGAAGCTCCTGTACGGCTCCTGCCTGCTCGGTTGCCCCCTCAGCCAGAGACTGCGCCGCATCTGCCAGACTTCCGGCACCAATGGATACTTGTCCGGATACTTCATTGACATTGTACAGTGCCTCATTCATCTTATACTTAATATCTCTCAGCGCTTCTTTTAGTTCATCCAGATCGCCCACATAGAGATCGGGATAACGGAACTTCACTGTCCAGTCGCCGTTTGCCATAGCATTTAATGCCTGGTTGATATCCTCGATGATCATCCTGAGGTTTGTCGCCATTGCTGTAGCCGCACGGTTCATCGCTGCCATTTCGTCCTCTGTCTCCACTTTGGGGAAATCAGATGTCAGATCACCTGCTGCGAAGCCATCCAGTCTGTCTGCCAGCGCTTTCAGCGGTCCGGCGATTCCTTTGGCTATTCTTTTTCCCGCCTTTTCAGATCCTGCAAAGCCTACTCCGATGATCAGAAGGATTACGATAAAAATGACTACACAGAAAACATTCAGCTTGGCTTCCATGGCATTTCCGTTCGTTACACTGCTGTCCAACAGGCTCGTCATATCTGCATAGACCTGCTGGAACACGGGATCCATCTGTTCGCCTGCCATCTGCTGTGCCTGCATCCGCTTAGCAGGCTCGGAAGCTGTTCCCAGTTCCAGTATCTGTGCCTCGATCTGCTGATAAGAAGCTACGCCATCCTTGATCTGCTGGTAGGTAGCTCTTCCCTCATCCGTGATCATATCATCTTCCAGGGCACTGATATAGGTATCCAGCTGTTCCGCCGTCAGGTCATGGGCATTTTTTGCTTTAGCAATCAGCGTATCGTCATCATAGCCGATGGCGGCACGGGTCTCGCTCCGCATCTCCGCGATAACGATCATCGCCTTACCGATGTCACCCTGTGCGAAACCGTAATGGCGCAACGCATAGGAATACTGGTAACTGACGATTCCCATGGCGACACAGGCAATAATACCTGTTGCACTTAATAATAGAGAAATTCTGCGAAATACACTCATTAACCGCTTTTCGATGGGGAGCTTACTTAACTTATCTGATCTGTTCATTCCAATATTCCGTCCTTTTCGTAAACTGTGAATAAAAATCTGTTGTCCCTTTGTACGGCAATAAATAAAACAGACGCAACAGCAGCAGATTTTCCTCCTGCTGTTTCCCTTCGTCTTCTCCTGTCAGTCTCTCTTCCATGGCATGTAACAGGTCATGCCATTGTAGGGTAAATTGCTGGTTTCTCGTCAGATCCGGAGTATCAATCCATTTACTGACTTTTATCTTGCTGCGGTTCTCCTTCGCACATTCCCCGGTCTGTAGAAAATAGGAAAATCCTCCGTTTTCATAATATCTTCCCAGCGGAAACAGCCGGCAGATTCCAGGCCGGTACGGATGGATGCTACATCTTCCTTCCTCATCCAGATAAGCGCAGGCTTCCTTGGTCCCCTGCATTTTCAGATTCGGTAAGATCACACCATCCACCACATTGAGCTCCACCGATGCCGCTAATAGTTCCTGCATGCTTTTCCCCATTCCTGTAGTCATCCGGTACACATCATAGGGATCCAGGATAATGGAATTGCCCATGCCGTGACAACACCGGGAACAGCCATTGCAACCACCGCAATCCGCTTTCACCATATCACTTGCTTTGTATAAACGGCCGTCGGATATCTCCGCAAGACTTACATTTCGCTTCATATCTACACCATCAGCCTCTCTGTGCCTTGCGTTCCATGATCTCCTTCAGGCTCTCCGTGTAAGGAGCTCTCGCCACCCCGTATTCCGTGACAATTCCGGCGATCAGTTCATGGTCTGTCACATCGAATGCCGGATTGTAGACCTTTACACCCTCCGGAGCCATGCGCTCCTTGTACCACATCTCAGTAACTTCTTCCGCCTTACGCTGCTCGATGCAGATATCCGCACCGGTGGCAGTCGCCATATCAATCGTGGAAGTCGGTGCACAGATGTATACCGGCACACCGTACTGTTTTGCCACTGCTGCCACCACGCTGGTACCGATCTTGTTCGCAGTATCTCCGTTAGCTGCCACTCTGTCACAGCCTACGAACACTGCCTGCACCCAACCCTTGGACATGACGGAAGCGGACATATTGTCACAGATCAGTGTCACATCCACACCTGCGGAATGCAGTTCAAACGCAGTCAGTCTGGCTCCCTGTAACAGCGGTCTGGTCTCATCCGCAAATACATGGAAGTTGTAACCTCTCTCCTGTCCCAGATAAATCGGTGCGGTTGCGGTACCGTATTTTACGGTTGCAAGTTGTCCTGCATTACAGTGGGTCAGAATACCATCTCCCGGTTTTACCAGTTCCAGTCCAAACTCTCCGATTTTGCGACATACTTCCACATCTTCCGCCCGAATCTGCAGTGCTTCGTCATGCAGGATTTCCTTCACTTTTGCGACAGTCTTGTGCTCTTCTCTACCAGCCTTTACAGCCACAGCATCCATGCGCTTCAGTGCCCAGGACAGATTAACTGCGGTGGGTCTGGAAGAATCCAGATATTCCTTATATTCTGTGAATTTCTGATAAAATTCTTCGAAGTCTTCCGTCTCGATGCGATTCGCCAGCAGGTAGATGCCCAATGCCGCCGCTACACCGATGGCCGGGGCTCCCCGGACCTTCAGCAGATAGATAGCATCCCACATCTCCTGTGCCGTGTGTAATGCGATCAGTTCGATCTTACCCGGAAGCAGGGTCTGGTCTATGATGATCACCGCATCCTGTGCTTCGTCCAGTGCTACGGTATCGTAATCGAGGATGTTTTTTTGGTTTTCCATGTGTACTCCTTTATTTTCAGCATCCTTTTGCTACAATTGATGCATTAATTTTCGTGTCTGATAATATCTGCGAACTCCGCTTTCGCTGCTTTCGCAAGGTCATCCGGTTTCAATTGGATCTGAGAGCCGATCCTGCCGCCGCTGACATAGATTTGTTCCTGTGTCTTCGCACTTTCATCAATTCTGGTCACATACTTTTTTTTCATGCCGATGGCTGTGCATCCGCCGCGGATGTAGCCGGTGATGGCATTGATGTCTTTTACGTGGATCATCTCCACGCTTTTTTCTCCGACGGATTTCGCTGCTTTTTTCATATCCAGCTCCTCCGCAATGGGGATGACGAATACAAAATAATTCTTGCTGCTGCCCACGGTGACCAGCGTCTTGTAGACCTGCTCATAGGGCAGGGACAGCTTGTCTGCTATCTGAAGCCCATCCACGAATTCCTCGCACTCATAGGTGTGATGGGTATAAGGAATCTTCAGAGATTCCAGGATACGCATGGCGTTGGTTTTTACTTCTTTTTGTTTTGCCATAAAATATCATCTCACATTCTTGCTCTGTATGATACCTGCGGATTGCTCCACAATCCCACCCAATATTCGCATATCGTGGGATTATCATCCCTCTTTTATGCTCATATTGGGGCGGGTCCCAAGGTCTTTCACCCACTTATGAGCAAGCTCATGTGGGCTTAGACCTTTTGACCCTGGTATCATTATATTTTACTATGTAAGCGTCCGAAGTGCAATATAAAACCCTCCCTGAGATCAACAGGGAGGGTTCGAATATCCGTCAAAAAACGGCTCTTAGTTCGCTGCCTTCTCAGCCTTTGCAGCCTTCAGCTGTTCGGTCAGAGCGGGAACGATCTTGTTCAGATCTCCTACGATACCGTAGTCAGCTACATCGAAGATAGGAGCTGTCTCATCCTTGTTGATGGCAACAATGAGATCAGACTCTTCCATACCTGCTACGTGCTGAATAGCACCGGAGATACCGATTGCGAAGTAGATCTGAGGACGAACGGTCTTACCGGTCTGTCCAACCTGCAGATCCTTGGGCTTCCAGCCGTTATCTACAACTGCACGGGAGCAGGATACGGTACCGCCCAGAACTTCTGCCAGATCCTCCAGGATCTTGAAGTTCTCTGCGCTGCCAACTCCACGTCCACCGGATACCAGAATCTTGGCATCCATGATGTCAACGGTATCGGATACAGCCTTAACGACTTCCTTGATGGTTACATATTTGTTGTTCGGAGTAAATCCGGGATTGTACTCTTCGATCACAGCCTTTGCACCTGCGATAGGAGCGATCTTCTGCATAACGCCGGGACGAACGGTTGCCATCTGAGGTCTGTTGTCAGGACATGCGATGGTAGCGATGGTGTTACCACCGAATGCAGGACGGGTCATCAGCAGCTGATTGTGCTTCTGCTCCTGTCCGGGGATAGCAACGAGAGGGAAATCACCGATTTCCAGTACGGTACAGTCTGCGGTCAGACCGGTCTGAACTCTTGCGGAAACAGTAGGTCCCAAGTCACGTCCGATAGCGGTTGCACCTACCAGAACGATCTCAGGCTTATATTTCTCAATAACAGATGCCAGTGCATGTGCATAAGGCTCGGTTCTGTAAGTCTCCAGTTCGGGATCATCTACGAGGATCACCTTATCTGCACCATACTCAGCCAGCTTATCAGCCAGTCCTTTTACGTTATAACCGATCAGAACCGCGGTTACCTCGGTCTCCAGCTTTGCAGCCAGCTCTTTACCTTTGCCGAGCAGTTCTAATGCGATACCACTGATCTCATTGTCTACCTGCTGGGCGAACACATATACACCCTTGTATTCTTCAATATTATTGGTTACCATGGTTTGCCTCCTATATTAGATGATGTGCTTTTCTTTGAATTTAGCAACAATGTAAGCTGCTCCGTCTTCGGGTGAATCGGGAACGATCTTCTCACCTGCGCCCTTACGAACCTTATCGGATGCCTTTGCGATCTTGGTAGGAGATCCCTTCAGACCAAGGTTGCTGTCATCAACATCTTTCAGATCAGCTCTGCCCCAGGTAGTGATCTCTGCCTTGCATGCATCGAAGATTCCGCCGGGAGTCATGTAACGAGGCTTATTCAGTTCGGATAATGCAGTGATCAGGCAGGGCATCTTAGCTTCTACTACATGATATCTGTCATCATACTGTCTCTGAACGATCACCTTGTCTCCCTCAACCTTAATGTCCTGTGCATAAGAGATTACGGGAAGTCCGAGATGCTCAGCGATCTGAGGACCAACCTGTGCGGTATCGCCGTCGATTGCCTGACGTCCGGTAATGATCAGATCATAATCGATATTTCTCAGTGCACCTGCGATGGTGGTGGAAGTAGCCCAGGTATCAGCACCGCCCAGTACTCTGTCGGTAACCAGGATTGCATTGTCAGCGCCCATAGCCAATGCCTCACGAAGGGCATCTGCTGCCTTGGGAAGACCCATGGTCAGTACGGTAACTTCTGCGCCGAACTCATCCTTCAGCTTCAGTGCAGCTTCCAGACCAGCCTTATCATCGGGATTCATGATAGCAAGCATTGCGCCTCTGTCAAGAGTTCCGTCAGGATTGAATTTAACACCGCCCTTGGTATCGGGCACCTGCTTAATACAAACAACAATCTTCATTGTATTTTCTCCTTACTTTTCTAATTATTCATTCAACAACGCTTACTTCAACAGATCTGCAGAGATAACCATTCTCTGAACTTCAGAAGTACCCTCGTAGATCTCGGTGATCTTAGCGTCACGCATCATACGCTCTACTTCGTACTCTCTGATATAACCATAACCACCGTGGAGCTGGACAGCCTTGGTAGTAACTTCCATAGCAACCTCAGCAGCATACAGCTTAGCCATAGCAGCTTCTACAGAGTAAGAGATCTTAGGATTGGTCTTGTACTCATCCTTCTTGCGTGCAGCCTTGTATACCAGCATCTTGGCAGCCTCAACCTTGGTAGCCATATCAGCCAGCTGGAACTGTGTATTCTGGAATCCGGAAATAGACTTTCCAAACTGCTTTCTCTCCTTGGTGTAAGCAATGGTTCTCTCCAGAGCGCCCTCTGCAATACCCAGTGCCTGGGAAGCAATACCGATACGTCCGCCATCCAGAGTGTGCATTGCGATCTTGAAGCCTGCGCCCTGCTTGCCCAGCATGTTCTCCTTAGGGATACGGCAGTCGGTGAAGATCAGCTCGTAAGTGGAAGAACCCTTGATACCCATCTTCTTTTCCTTGGTACCGAAGGTAAATCCGGGAGTTCCCTTCTCAACGATAAAGGAAGAGATCTCCTTCATCTTTCTGCCTCTCTTCTCTACGATGCCGGTAACTGCGATCACGATATAAACATCTGCTTCTTTACCATTGGTGATGAAGCACTTGGAACCATTGATGACCCACTCATCGCCATCTAATACAGCCTTGGTCTGCTGACCCTGGGCATCGGTACCTGCACCGGGCTCGGTCAGACCGAAAGCACCGATCTTGCGGCCGCTTGCCAGATCAGGAACATATTTCTGCTTCTGCTCTTCGGTACCGAAGGTCATGATAGGATCGATACACAGAGAGGTATGTGCGGAAACGATAACGCCTGTAGTTGCGCAAACCTTGGAAAGCTCCTCAACGCACATAGCATAGGTCAGGGTATCACAGCCCTGTCCGCCATACTCCTTGGGAACAGGAATTCCCATGAAGCCGTACTTAGCCATCTTCTCAACGGTCTCTCTGGGGAAAGTTTCGGTCTCGTCAACTTCCTGTGCAAGAGGTTTTACTTCGTTCTCGGCGAACTCTTTGAACAACTGTCTCGCCATCTCATGCTCTTTGGATAATGTAAAATCCATGATGTTAATCCTCCATTGTTATTTATACTTGGTTGTAATTATCATGATGTCGGGGTCTAAGAACCCCGACTTTGATGCCTACGGATTGTTTATACTTTACTGTGCATCCACAGGAGTCTTGGTGCGGTCTGCATTGTATACATAGAAGCCCTTGCCGGTCTTCACACCAAGGTTGCCGCCACGTACCATCTTACGGATCAGAGGACATGCACGATACTTGCTGTCACCGGTCTCTTTGTACAGAACATCCATGATAGCAAGGCAGATGTCCAGACCTACGAAGTCACCCAGCTCCAGGGGTCCCATGGGATGATTAGCTCCCAGCTTCATAGCGGCATCGATACCTGCGATATCGGATACACCTTCCATCTTGATGAAAGCAGCTTCGTTGATCATAGGGATCAGGATACGGTTAACTACAAAACCTGCTGCCTCGTTCACCTGTACGGGAGTCTTGCCGATCTCTTCGGAGATCTTCTTGATGGTATCCACGGTCTCTGCGGGAGTATTCACACCTGCGATTACCTCTACCAGCTTCATACGGTCTGCGGGATTGAAGAAGTGCATACCGATCATAGGGCGGGTCAGTCCATTGCCGATCTCGGTAATAGAAAGGCTGGATGTGTTGGAAGCGAATACACACTCAGGCTTGCAGATCTTGTCCAGCTCACCGAAGGTGGTCTTCTTTACTTCCATGTTCTCGAATGCAGCTTCTACGATCAGATCGCAGTCTGCACACAGGTCTTCCTTCAGACCCGGAGTGATCTTAGCTACGATAGCGTCAACTGCTTCCTGGGTCATTTTTCCTTTTTCTACCAGTCTTGCATAGCCTTTTACGATCTTGGCTTTGCCGCCTTCAGCCCATTCCTGCTTGATATCGCAGAGAGCTACTTCATATCCGTCTACCTGGGCAAATGCCTTTGCAATGCCCTGTCCCATGGTACCTGCACCGATAATACCTACTTTCATGGTAAATCCTCCTGTTTTTCCATACATTCTATCATTATTTGCAACTATTTATTTTGGAAAGGCTCTTTTACTTTTTCCTTGTTCTTGTCAAGGAAGAAAGCCATGCCATACTTCTGATCTTCTGTCTCGAAGCAATCTCCGAACAGCTTCTCTTCGATGACTACTGCCTGATCCATATCTGCATCCAGGCCATCATTAATAGCCTTCTTGCAGTTGCGTACAGCGATGGGAGCGTTCTTGGCGATGGTCGCTGCCATCTTCTGTGCTGCTGCCAGCATTACTTCCTGTGCGCTCTTTACTACATTGCCATCAGCATCAACCTCGGCGCTGTATACTTCATTTACCAGACCGATTCTGTAAGCGTCTGCTGCCTTGATATTACGTGCGGTGTAGATCATCTGCTTTGCCATGCCTGCACCTACCAGACGAGCCAGTCTCTGAGTGCCGCCAAATCCAGGCGTGATTCCAAGACCAACCTCCGGCTGTCCGAATACTGCATTATCGGAACAGATTCTGATATCACAGCTCATGGAGATCTCACATCCACCACCCAGAGCGAAGCCGTTGACAGCTGCGATCACGGGAATGGGGAAGGTCTCGATCTTGCGGAACACATCGTTACCCTTCTTGCCGAATGCTTCGCCTTCTGCCTTGGTCAGGCTACTCATCTCTCCGATATCTGCGCCTGCTACGAAGGACTTAGCACCTGCACCGGTGATCACCAGGCAGCGAACCGTTGCCAGATCTACTGCATCCAATGTAGCGTTCAGTTCATCCAGCACCTGAGAATTCAGTGCGTTCAGTGCTTTCTCACGGTTAATGGTGATGGTTGCCACATTACCATTCTGCTCATACAAAATGTAATCCATGTTTTTACCTCATTTCACATTTCTATTCGTGTTTTCAAAACCACACTAAGGCGATAGAGATTCTACCGCCCCAGCGAATATTTATAAAATTAATCCTCGATCTTAACGATGGTGGAGCAGCCCATGCCACCGCCGATGCACAGAGTAGCCAGACCGGTCTTGGCACCTCTTGCCTGCATCTCATGCAGCAGAGTTACCAGGATACGGCATCCGGAAGCTCCTACGGGATGACCCAGTGCAATAGCACCACCGTTGGGGTTCAGCTGCTTATCTACATCAATA
>SAMEA3663023__coassemble_1067_pt1 | contig 19913 bp, 13 predicted proteins | sample SAMEA3663023__metabat2_low_PE_007 | metagenome-assembled genome bin SAMEA3663023 (sample SAMEA3663023) | pig gut metagenome | biome: pig gut; feature: pig-associated habitat; material: faeces | place: France | collected 2012 | reverse complement strand
GCATGCTCCGGGAGTTCGTGGATTTTGCCAATGTATTCAACTAACTCTCAATTTATTTAAAATACTGCACGCCGGACTCGAAGATCTTCATATCCTGCTCACCATAGATATTCATGGCTACCGCAGCATCTCTTCTCTCGGAATGTGCCATCTTACCGAAGCATCTGCCGTCGGGAGAGGTGATACCTTCGATTGCACAGTAAGATCCGTTGATGTTGTACTCCTCATCCATGGATACATTGCCGTTCTGGTCAGCGTACTGGGTAGCAACCTGTCCGTTTGCGAAGAGCTTGTCGATCCATTCCTTCGGTGCTACGAAACGACCCTCACCATGGGATGCGGGGTTACAGTAGGTAGCACCCAGCGTAGCGCCCTGTAACCAGGGAGACTTGTTGGATACAACCTTGGTGTATACCATCTTGGAGATGTGACGGTTGATGGTATTGAAGGTCAGGGTAGGAGAATCCTCCTTCTGACCGGTGATCTCACCGTAAGGAACCAGCCCCAGCTTGATCAGTGCCTGGAATCCGTTACAGATACCCAGTGCCAGACCGTCTCTCTCATTTAACAGCTTCATGACAGCTTCCTTCAGCTTCGCATTCTGGAATGCGGTTGCGAAGAACTTCGCACTTCCGTCAGGCTCATCACCTGCAGAGAAGCCACCGGGGAACATGATGATCTGCGCCTGTGCGATAGACTTCTCGAATTCCTCTACGGATTCGCGGATATCCTCTGCGGTCAGATTGCGGAATACTCTTGTCTCCACATGAGCTCCGGCACGCTCAAATGCCTTGGTGCTGTCGTATTCGCAGTTGGTTCCGGGGAATACCGGAATGAATACAGTGGGCTTTGCAACCTTGTGTTTACATACATAGATACTGTCTGCCTTGTAGACATCGCTTGCCACTGCCTCGGTACCCTTCACTGCCTTGGTGGGGAATACCTTCTCTAACTTGGAGGTCCAGGAAGCAAGTGCCTCATCCATAGTGATCTTCGCATCACCGTATACGAATGCAGGTTCCTCGGTCACGGTACCGATAACGGTGTAATCCAGCTCCTTCTCGTCCAGTGCAGCAAATTTGTCTGCGGGAATCTCTGCCAGGATATCACCCAGTCCGTTGTCGAACAGGTCGTCTGTGGTAACCTCATCATCGATCTTCACACCCAGCTTGTTGCCGAATGCCATCTTGGATACGGCTGCTGCCACACCCTTGGAATCCAGCGCATATGCGGATACGATGGTGCCGTTCCCGGTCAGCTCGTGGATCCTGCTATATAATTCTGCCACATTCTCATACATGGGAATGTCGAAATCATCTTTGTCAATAGAGAAGCGCACCAGCTTGCTGCCGGGTGTCTTCAGTTCCGGAGTGACGATGTCACCGGATTTTGCCACATCTACTGCAAAAGATACCAGTGTGGGCGGTACATCAATATCATTGAAGGTACCGGACATACTGTCCTTACCGCCGATGGAAGGCAGACCGAAACCGATCTGTGCATCATAGGCACCAAGCAGTGCTGCAAAAGGCTGGCTCCAACGCTCGGGATCACCGGTCATTCTGCGGAAGTACTCCTGGAAGGTGAAGCGGATCTTACTGAAATCACCGCCGGAAGCCACGATCTTCGCCATGGACTCTGTCACTGCATAGACAGCTCCGTGATAAGGGCTCCAGGAGGACAGGTAAGGATCGAAGCCGTAGCTCATCATGGTCACGGTATCGGTCTTGCCTTCCAGTACGGGCAGCTTGGCTACCATGGTCTGGGTCTCGGTCAGCTGATATTTTCCGCCGTAAGGCATCAGTACGCTGCCGGCACCGATGGAGGAGTCAAACATCTCCACCAGACCCTTCTGGGAACATACATTGAGGTCGTTTAACAGTGCCACCCAGGCACCCTTCACATCTCCCTCTTCCAGCTTCTCGCCTACTGCGGGAACGGCCCATTTATCGAAATAATTCTCTTCTTCAGAAGGAATATCTACTTTTACTCTGGTCTCCTGGTGCGCACCGTTGGTATCTAAGAAAGCTCTCTTCAGATCTACGATAGGCTTGCCTCTCCAGTTCAATACCAGTCTCGGCTCCTCGGTAACTACCGCCACGGGAACAGCCTCTAAGTTCTCTTCCTTGGCATAGTCTAAGAAAGTATCCACATCCTTAGGGTCTACGACCACTGCCATACGCTCCTGGGACTCAGAAATTGCCAGTTCCGTGCCGTCCAGTCCGGCATACTTTTTAGGTACCTTGTCCAGATCTACGGTCAGACCGTCTGCCAGCTCACCGATGGCAACGGACACACCGCCGGCACCGAAGTCATTACATTTTTTGATCAGACGGCTGACTTCCTCACGGCGGAACAGTCTCTGGATCTTACGCTCGGTAGGTGCATTACCCTTTTGTACCTCGGCACCACAGGTCTCGATGGAGGTATCGGTATGTACCTTGGAGGATCCGGTAGCACCGCCGCAGCCGTCACGTCCGGTACGTCCGCCGAGGAGGATGATGATATCACCGGGATCGGAGGTCTCACGGATGACATTTTTGCGGGGAGCAGCGCCCATAACAGCACCGATCTCCATACGCTTTGCCACGTAAGATGGATGATAGATCTCTTTTACAAATCCGGTAGCCAGACCGATCTGGTTACCGTAAGAGGAATAACCGCTGGCTGCGCCTCTTACCAGTTTCTTCTGGGACAGCTTGCCGTGAAGTGTCTCGGATACGGGAACGGTAGGGTCTGCTGCACCGGTGACACGCATCGCCTGATATACATAGCCACGACCGGACAGAGGATCACGGATAGCACCGCCCAAACAGGTGGCAGCGCCACCGAAAGGCTCGATCTCTGTAGGATGATTGTGGGTCTCGTTCTTGAAAAATACCAGCCACTCCTCGGTCTCTCTGTGGTCGCCGTAATCCATCTCCACGGGAACCACTACGGAGCAGGCATTGATTTCATCAGATTCTTCCATGTCGTCAAGTTTGCCGTCTTTTTTCAGTTTCCGCATTGCCATCAGCGCCAGATCCATCAGGCAGACGAACTTGTCCTCTCTGCCCTTAAAGATTTCTTCTCTGGTATCCAGATAGCTTTGGTAAGTGGTCTCTAAGGGAGAACGATAATAACCCTCACCGAATTCCACGTTGGTCAGCTCGGTGGAAAAAGTAGTGTGGCGGCAGTGATCGGACCAATAGGTATCCAGTACACGGATCTCCGTCATGGAAGGATCTCTCTTCTCATCATCGTGGAAATAATTCTGAATATGTTTAAAATCTTTGAATGTCATGGCAAGTCCCAGAGATTCGTACAGCGCTTTCAGGCTGCTTTCGTCCATATCTCTGAAACCATTAAAAATAGCAACATCAGCGGGATCATCATACACCGTGATCAGAGTATCCGGCTTCTCCATGCCGGTCTCTCTGGAATCTACAGGGTTGATACAGTAAGATTTGATCTTGGAAAATTCTTCGTCGGACACCTGTCCTTCGATCATATAAGTCACAGCGGTACGGATCACCGGTTCCTCGTCCTCTTTTAAGAACTTCACACACTGCACTGCGGAATCCGCTCTCTGATCGAATTGTCCGGGAAGGAACTCTACGGAAAATACTTTTGCATCCGCGGGAATCTCGATGGTCTCTTCATACAGATCATCTACGGGAGGCTCGGAAAATACAGTCTTGCAGGCTCTTGCAAACACCTCATCCGAAATATTCTCCACATCATAGCGGATAAACTCACGAACCTTTGCCACATCGATGCCCAGATAATTTTTCAGTTCATCATGCAGCTCTTTTGCCTTGACGGCATAAGGTTCCTTTTTCTCTACATAGATACGTCTTACGTTGCCCATGTCTCTCCTCCGATAAAAATTTTATAAATATAATCATACCATTATAGCTTTTTTCCCACAATAGCAGAAAACAACAAATTTAGACCGATTTTACCTGCCTTTTTGAGCGGTTCGTCATTCGTGCAGTCTGTGGATCAGCCGATAGGCAATATCCTTCTCGCTGATCAGTGCCTCCGTATGGGCAAAAAATACGATGCCGTCGGTGGGTGCCAGAATGGTCTCCCGCACCGATCCGTCGTAAGGATCTATGATCTCTGCCATCTCATTGCCGTAGCGTACATCGTCTCCCGCATGTACCTTCCCCCGGAAAATTCCCGCCCGGTTCGTATGTACATCGCTTAAGTCCTTTTCATATAATACATGACTGATATAGCCGGAATGGCTCTCGTACCGGATCAGTCCCATCCGTTTTAAGAATCGTAAGACCGCTGCCACAGCCTGCCTTGCGCTTGCCTCATCGATCTGGCTGTTCTGGTTCGTATAAACGGAAAAAGCTGCCGTCATCTCATCCTGCCAGTTATAATTCAGGGTCTTGGTATCAATGGGCACCGGTTTTCTCACCACCACATAGGGCAGTCCGAACAGATTTGCCAGAGAAGTATTCTGGTATCCCGTCTCCATCATACGCACATGCGGTACAAACTCTCCCGGCCGGTAGAAGGACGTAAACTGGATGCCGTATACGTAATCTTTGATCTCCGTAAGCAGTGCATTGGTCAGCCGGTCAGCCGGTTCCCCATAATCATTGCCCGGAAAACTCCGGTTAATGTCCACTTCCTTAACGCCGAAAAAACGTCTGCTGATGTTCACGGAATAGGCATTAATGGTTGGGATCACCAGAATCTGTTTCCCGGCACTGATGCAGCCGTTATTCTCCAACTCCCGCAGTGTCTTCACCAGCTGGGAGCAGATATACATCTGCTGGATCTCATTACCTCTGGCTGCTCCCACGATGCATGCCGACTTTTCCCCCTTGCCGAACTGGAAGCCCTTTATATGCATATCTTCTCTGTAAGTCGAATGTATGGTATAAATATCTCTTTCAAACATAATTTTCTCACTCCGTCAGGATTCTCGCCAGCAGGTCTCCTTCATAGACCACCGGATATGCCCGCAGTGTAAACAGAAGTCCTCCTCGTTCGGTACGGATCTGCTGTTTTACCGTGCCCTCAAACGGGTCCACTACCTCCCCGATCAGATCTCCCTTTTTCACATAATGGTTGTGCTCGATCAACGGCAGGAACACACCGTCCACCGCGCTGCGGATAAATTCCACTTCGCCGTCACTGGATACCGCAGGCTCCTGTACTACAGGTTCCGGTCCCTCCCAGATGCCCATTTCACTCATGATGTGAAAAATTCCGTCCACGATCTGATTGCCGAAGGATCTGTGGATATCATGCCCCTGCCCCATTTCCAGTACCAGTGTGGGAACGCCCAGCAGATTCAGGGAATGCGCCAGGGTGGATTCGTGCACCGTGGCGGTAGCATTCATCCAGATCATATCGGCGTTGGTCATTTTCGCATAGGGAAGCAGGGCCTCGGCGAAATCCTCGCTGAGTCGTACCTGTGGGATCTCACGCACGAAAATATCACTGGCATGCAGATCCATGCAGATATCCGATCCAATAATGGAATCCACCACTGCTGCAGTGATCCGCTCCATCATATCCCCCGAAGCATCTCCCGGGAACATGCGGTTCATGTCCATCTCCAGTCTCAGCACCGTGCGGCTCGCCATATCGATCCCTAACGGATTCAATGCCGGATAGATGTCCACGATCCCCTTCAGATATTCCGGATGCTCCTTTACTCTTCTCGCCGTCTCATAACAGATATACTGCCCTTCCAGTTCATCTCCGTGGATACCGGAGACCAGGCTGATCCGGCGGCACTGTTTCGTCTCCTGCTCCGGACAGATCCGGTTCCTGCGGATTGCCAAATGCCCTCCTGCCGGAAGTTCCATACTGATGATCGATTCTATCATAGCTTACCTCTCTGCTTACCTTCCTTTACAGTGAAAATGCTCCAGGAAATCTTCCCTGAAGCATCATCAAACGTTGTCTGCTTATTCTTCCACACCTAATCCACGTAACAGATACAGGATCTCACGATCCACTGCCTCCGCTGTCACACCGATGGTCTGCGCCGAGATCTTCAGTCCTTCCAGGACAAACATGATATTTCTCGCGGTTCCTTCACAGTCCTCACACAAAAATTCACCGTTGTCCACTCCGGCTTCGATCAATTTCTCTATGATCTTCACTGCGGAATCAAACTGCTTCTTCAGAATGTTATCCCGCTTGGGCAGATCGTTTTCAAAATAAAATTCATAGGTTGCCTGTGTCAGCGTATTTTTTTTGCGGAGAAGCTCCTTTTTCTGCTCCTTTAAAAACAGAAGAAGAATATCTGCTGCGGTAGCATCCTCCGTAATGCTGTCGGAAAACACATCATCCGCCTCTTCACTCTCCATGCGTAGCACTTCCATAAAAATCTGACTTGTACTCTCAAAATACAGATAAAGACCTCCGCGGCTGATATCGCAGGCTTCCACAATATCCTTCATTGTTACTTTTTTAAAGCCCTTCTCCATAAAGACATCTCTGGCTTTTTCTACAATGTACCGCTTTTTCTGTACTGATTTTTCTCCCATGAACCTTGTCCTGCCTTTCCCCACTCAGATCTTACCGTTTGCCGGTGATTTATCCCAAAATTCTATAATTTCCTGCATCTGTCTGATGACCAGGTAGAAAATCTGCTCCGATACCGCTTCACTCCACAGATTCCCCTTGGCCCTGCCACCTAAAACATACTTCGACAGAATGCCTCTTAAGATGTCCCATTCTTTCCAGCCGGCTTTTTGAATCATATTCCGTTCGTCCTGATGGGTACGGATCCGATGTCTGGTATATATATACGCATAATTGCGATCCATCAGAGGACTCTTCCCGGCTTCCCGCACGAAATTCAAAAGCGTTCCGTCATATACCGGGAATGACACAGAATTGACTCCGATATCCTGACCGCTGTACAGCGAACTGGCTTTTTTGCCGGCGCTCTGTTCCAGCCACGGCAGATAGGGAAGTAACGGTCTCACCGCCTGCTTATATGATTCCAGCAATTGTTCTCTGTATTCACTGCTCTGTTCCATAACCCCAACATACCTTTCCGTACACCGTTTTCTACTGAAAACATCACTTTTTTCTTCGGTCGATATAAAAGTGACACATATGTATTTTTATTTTATCACATTTCTATCAAAAGTACAGTAGAAAATTGTTGGTATTATGGTGTATAATTGATTATCATGAGGTTTCCGAATGAAGAAGAGGTACTGGAATGGCTGGAATTGTATTAGAGAAAGGTAAAACTATATATAGCTATGGGCAGCCAATGACGGCACTGCACCTGATCACAAACGGCAGGGTGGATGTCTCCTATCCGGGCGGTTCTTATCCGCTTGGCAAGGGAGATGTCATCGGCATCTGTGAGATCTGCTCCGAGATCCATCTGCTCAGTTACACCACTCTGGAGGATACCACGATCCTGACCTATCCTTTGACCAGTCTGGATTCCCTGAACGATATTCTGCAAAAGCATCCGGATGTAGCCAGGCTTTTTTTATTGTCCTGTTTTCGACAGATCAATATTCTGTTAAACCGTAGCTCGATCTCTGAGTTAAACTGCAGTGAGCTCTACCGCACCCTGATCGATGATATCTCCACCTATAAATCCCTGTGTGACCGCTATCGCATACCGGCACGTTCTCTGGAGCATTTTGATGAACTCAATGCTTTTCTGGGAGACGATTCACCGGATATCTGGCTGAATGGGTATTACATGGGTTTAAACCACATCCTGGCCTCCGACAATTACCGCATCATGGTTCAGGAAGCGGATCTTCCCATCGGCATGCTCCGCAAGGGAAGTCTGGATTTCCGGCGCACCTATCAGAGTCTTGAGGAGCAGTTCCACTATCTGCAGCAGATCGGTGGATTTTACTTCCGGGAATCCGGCAATGACCTTTTTGATTTTTACACCTCGCTGTATTACAAGCTCGGGCAGGATAACGAAGACAGTAAAGTAGTGTACGATCGTATTCAGCGGATGCTGTCCAAGGCCGGAGATCTCTCTTTCATAGATCAGAATCTGTTCACCTCCAGAGCCCAGAGTTTCCAGAGCAGTCTGAGCCTTATGGGATCGGCAGACTCCGCGGATTCCGGTTCTTCAGATGATTCCGAGATTCTCGGCAGGCTGGCAGGTTCTCTGAATACGATTTTGGAATATGCCGGTCCCGATCTGGATACTGTGGCCAGTTTCCGTCAACATGTGCATGCTTACAAGCTGCTCTCCGACCGCAGTTCGCAGGACCAGGAGGTCACACTGCTTCGCCGGCAGCTGACCGAGGAATTCTATCTGCTGTATTCTCTTCTGTTCACACAGACACTGGAGCAGCCGGATATTCCCATGCCGGTACGGATGTTTTTATATTTCGGCTATGTGGATGAAGAGCTGGCAGGTCTGAAAAATGCTGTGATCCTGTATCGTCTGGCGGAAGCCATGACCGATCACAGTACCGCCGGCGTCTACACATTTTACGACTGGCTGATGGCGATCTTCCGCGGGCAGAAGTCTCCCAGCCGGAACGAATTCGATCAGGATTATTCCGACTATATCCATAAGCAGAAAGTGGGCGGCAACATTACCGATGCTGAGCTGAGAGCCCTGGAGAACAACGCCATGGCAAAGGTCAATTACGAGCTTAAAAATATGTTCCCGCAGGTCAACAAGATCACCTTCGGACGGATCACTACCTTCTGTCCGCTGTTCTGCGCAGACGATGTACTGAAAGATCTGGAAAGCTCCTATGTCACTGTATCCCGTGTGTCACAGATCCTCGAAGAGATCCGTCTGGTGGATTACACTGCTTTCTACCGGGAAAGTCTGGACATGGCGCATTTGGATGTCATGGGCAAGGAAACGATACATGTAGAATATCTGCCGGATATCGTCCTCATGCCGAATGTCGGCATCCGCGGAGTCATGTGGCAGGAAATTGAAGGAAAGCGCCGCAACAGTCCGGGGCGTATGGTATTCTCCATTTTCCATCTCGAAGATCTGAAGACTACCTTCACGCATCTCACTGGTGAATTCCGTTGGGAGCTGTGCAAGAGAGTACAGGGCAACCGCTGGAACGATGTCTCCGTCAGATCCATGACCAGCGAATATTTCGATTATATTCAGTTCTATCGCAAGAATCATGATCTGAGCACTGAAGCTAAGGAAAAAATCAAATCCAGCCTGCAGCGTGCGAAGAACAGTTTTAAAGAAATGTTTGTAAGAGATTATATGATATGGGTTCTCTTCGAGGGAGCCGGATCTCCCAGGCTGAATAAAGTAGCCCGGCAGATCATGTTCACCTACTGTCCGTTCCCGGAAGAGATCTGTTCCACTTTGGCACAGAATCCGATCTACAGCGAGCTTCTGGACCGTCGTAAGATCAAGGTGGCACAGGGACTGCATCATTTAGATGTATTGACGCGTAAGCTGCAAAACAGCAACATTCCCATTCCCGAGACCGTGGAGCAGGAACGCTATTATATCAGCGGCGCTAAAAAATAATAAATGCTTCAAAAATTTTCAACGGTAATATCCACCCGGAAGCTTCCTTCACCGGGCTGTACATCGATCTGTCCGTGATTGCGTTCCACCAGGTCATGCAGAATCTCCAGTCCATAGCCTTTTCTCCCCGGCCTTCCGAGAAGCTTTTTTGCTCTGCTGTTCTCCACGCAGATATGCAGATAGTCCCCTTTTACTGCCGCCTTTACGGACAGAAACGCTTCTTCTCTCTCCGTCATTTCCGCTGCTGCCACAGCATTTCTGGTCAGGTTTGACAGTATACTGCAGATTGCCACCGGATCCAGCTTCAGCTTTTGAGGAATCTCCAGATCGTATTTAAAGGCAATCCTTTTCTCCCGGCAGGCCTTCTCGGTCTCCCCCATGATGGCATTGAATACAGGGTCACCGCAATAGAGGTATTCCGTCGTAGCCGCCACCGTATCGGTCAATGTCTCCAGCATTTTTTCCGCCTTCTCATATTCCCCCTGATGCAACAGCTCCTGTAGCACCATCTGCTGGTTGCGCATGTCATGCCGGATCTTGGCGAATTCTTCCCGCCTGTTTTCAATCTCATGATAGTGATTCTCGGCAATTTCCCAGGTACTCTGTACCTCGCTGAGACGAAGTTTCAACTCCTGCAGCTGTTGCTGGCGAAGCAGGGTATACAACAGCACACCGTCTGCAACGGAGCCCAGTATGGCTGCTGCCAGTATCCATCCGGTATACAGCGTCATATTCCGGAATGCCTGCTCATTGATCGCAGTGATCATAAGCAACTGGCTGACAGGAAATACGCTGAACACAATAATAATACTGACATCAAATGATTCTTTTTCGACAATTTTCTTCCATACGACCAGAAAAACCAGGAAAAATATGGCTGTCACAGACAATACTACCGATAACAGCAATACCATTGTCGGTGTATAGTAAGACAATTGTGGCTTTTGCTCCATATACTTGTTCAAAATACCGATACTGAGCATTTCCGCAAGCATTGCTATCAGATATTCACATACCATAAACAGAATCTTCTGTCCGAAGGTTCCCTTCAGAAATATAGCTGCATATACCACTGTGATGATACCAATTGCCAACATAGCACCATAACGGACCATCACATAATCATTAAACAAAAATTTTGCTGCCGCTGCCGGCAGCTGTGCTGCCATCAGCCCCAGGATGATGCCTGCCTGTCCGACATTATCCTTACGCGGTTCAAATGCATACCCCACCACCATACAATCCAGCCATAGATAAGCAATCCACAACAGAATACACATCATATAACATATCATAGCATTGCCCTCATATAACGAAAATATTTATCTCTGGACGCACTGTATCTGGTCTTGCTGACAGGAAGTACCGTCCCGTCCTGCATGGTAACCTCCTTCATCTCAATTCTGCGGATATACTGCATATTCACTAAAAAACTTTTATGTATCCGTAAAAAGTCCTTGTGCAGCTTTTTTTCATAGACATCCAGCTTCTCATATACCGAGATTTCTCCGGATATCGTATGTATCAGCAATTGATGTGCATTGCTCTCCAGATACCGGATCTGGCTGTTTGCAATTTTCTCTGTAATCCCACCATGCTGCAGGATCAGTGCATCGCTGCTGAATATTTTTTCTCTGACTTTTTCCAAAAGCTTTTCCAGATTTTCCTTTTTGACCGGTTTTACCAGGAAACCGCACAGATTGACCTTCTCCCAGAAGATTTTCTCAGAAAATTTGTCATTATATGCCGTCACAAAAATAAACCGGGTCTGTGGACTGCGTGCGTTATATTGCGCTGCATACGCTATCCCATCCTGCTCATTGCCTTCCCATTCAATATCCATCAACACAAGATCATATGTTGTGCCGTTTTCCAACGCTTCCGACAACTGTGACAGTTCCTGATAATATTCTATTCTGCTGATTCCGGGATATTCGGCAAGTAACCGTTTTATACTATCCAGACAATTTTTGTCATCATCACATACCGCTATTTTCATCCGGTTCTCCTATGATTATATGTGGAATTACTGTCTTCTACGGTTCAATCCGCTCTGCCTATAATATTCCGCCTTGTCCTGATACATTCGTCTCTCCGGTTCTGTCAGGAGATGATCAAATCCGACTGCTCCCAGCGTATTCACTGCGGCACCGACAGCCATGGTAACTTTCTTCCGGTCAAGTTCTGCCCGAAGCTCCTCTACTTCACGGTACAGCTCTCCCTCCTCCATGCCTCTGCACAGAGCTACGAGTTCATCTCCGCCGATGCGGAACAGTTCGAATTCCTTCAAGGTTCCCTTCAGGCAGTCACAAGCTCTGAGGATCAATTGATCTCCTTTCGAATGTCCTTCTTCATCATTGACACGCTTCAGACCGGTAACATCACAATACACCACACCAATCTTCGTCTGAGGAAGAATCCCCGACACATATTTTTCCATGGCATAACGGTTCCCAAATCCGGTCAGCGGATCCGTATAGCTCATGATCTCCAGTTTTCTCACAAGATTACGTCGTCTTATGGAAGATACAATAAAATGTCCCATGATCTGTAGGATCTCCGATGCAAAATCGATATATTTTGCCGGAGGGTTATCCACTCCATAGAAGCCGATCACTTTTTCATCATCATATAATGGTACGACTACTAATGAATGAATATTCTGTCTCGACAGTACTTCATACATCTCGGGATCTGTATCCTGGATCTCGCTCAGATTCTCTGTCACAATATTCTGATATCCTGCGAACTTCTGATACCACTGGTCACAAACCTCCGGAGGCAGATCCTGCAGATTATCCTTTTCCGGTATCACGCCTCTAGCTGCCCACTCATATGTATTATCATCATGACCATGATCATTTTTTTCAAAAATATAGGTACGGTCTGCCTCCATTGTTTTCCCCAGAAGCTCCAGCAATACCTCCAAAGTCTGATTCGGAGTTTCCTGTCTGAGTGCAACACGGATCGCCTGATTCATTGCTGCTTCCATTTTATGGTAATCCATAGAGGTTTCCCTGTCCCCGGAATGCCCACAGTCAATAGCGATCTCCATACGCAGCATTCTGCCATCGTCTTCCACCAGGGTATCCTTGATACGGAAATACTTTTTTACTACCGGATTGTAATATTCCCATTCCTTAAAATAGCCGGGTCTGAGCTGCTCATTATTGCAGATACTGCAGGGAGCGGAATTCCCCTGTAACACCTCATAGCACTTTAACCCGACAATCTCTTCCTTACTCTGAAAGCCATAGCTCTTCAAAGCTTTTTGATTCATATATACTAATTGATTCGTCTCCGGATCCGATACATACACATTCTCATCCAGATGTTCAAAAAATTCCCATATTTTTCCCATGTCTAACCTCTTTCATCCCCTCACACCTAATGATTTAGTATACACTTTCAAGCGCTTTGCGGCAAGCATTTTCTCTCAAAAATACCTGTAGCAGACGCACATCGTCCGTGACAATTCCATCCGCTCCGCTATTCACGATCTGCCGCATGGCAGCGGAAGTATTGGCAGTCCAGCCATATACGGATTTTCCTTCGTAATGAATGGCTTCCACCATGTCTGTTGTAAGATTTTTCCCTTCGATGCTATAGCTGTCCGCATAATCCAGATCATAGTCATCCTCTCCCAGATCATGGGCAATATATACTGTGGAGATGTCCGGCTCCAGTTCCTTTACTCTCTGCAGGATTCCCCTATTCATGGATCCTATGATGCATTCGTCCACCATATCATACTCCTGAAGCAGCGCAAGGACATTCTCCTCCAGTTCCTGCTCCTGCCCGGTGTATTTTAATTCGATCATCAATGTGATCCGGTCCCCGGCACAGGCAAGCATCTCTTCCAGTGTCGGGATTTGCTCTCCTCTGTATGCTGCAGAAAATGTACTTCCCACTTCCAGTGTAGAAAGCACGTCTGCCTCTGTATCCCACACACAAACATCCTCGCCCGCAGTACGCTTGAAATTGCTGTCATGCATCACGATCAGTGTCCCGTCGGATAACTGCTGTACATCGATCTCGGCGATGGGGGCTCCGTCCCGGATGGCCTGCTCCAGTGCCGCGAGCGTATTCTCCGGGGCTACCTTAGCCCCGGCTCGGTGAGCCACCACGATCATGGGAGTGTCTATACCGGCTGCCAACACCTGCGGCAGCACACCATAGGTCAGAAAATAAACGAACAGAAGCATTACAATTGCTGTTTTCCGGATTGTTTTCATCATTTTGCCCTCCCACGATAGTTTATGATCACTTTTATTGTAACAATTGACCATAAACTCCATGCGAGGATTTTGTTAATTTTTTGTAAATATTACGACTATTCAGAGCCATGTAACTTCAGGTACGGTATCCGGCGGATGCTTGCATACGCAAGAATACCTGCCTGAAGTTATAGGGCGAAGTAACGATAATGAGCAAAAAGAAAGCTTCGCAGAAGCGCTTTTGCGAATTAGCGTTCTGAATAGTCGGTAAGCCCGGATAAGCATTTTTACTTCCGAAATACCACTATCACCTCATGGGCAAACAGGGGAAATGCTGCCAGTACACTTAACAGGAGCCACTCCTGTCCCGACAGATGCGACGTGCCGAAAGCCCGGATGAGAAATGGAATCTCCGTCACGGCAAACTGCAGGATGAAACCGATGATACATGCTGCCACCATCAGCAGATTATCCCGGGGGCTCATGGCAAATACGGACTTCTGTACATCACGCATGCCGATGGCATGATATAGCTGGCACATTCCCAGCACAGTAAATGCATAGGTCTGCGATTTCGCCAGTATCTGTTCCCTGGACATCAGTTTCCTGAAGCGTTCTACCCAGGTAAACGGATTGCCCACAAGCTCCCCTTCCGCCGCCAGGATCCCGCAGGGAAGCACCAGAAATGCCGCCAGTCCGATCACGGTGATCAATGCTCCATAGAACAACGTACATGCTATTCCTCCTCTGGCAAACAGGCTCTCCGATGCTTTTCTGGGCGGGCAGCGCATCAGGCTTTTGCTGTCATTTTTATCCACTCCCAACGCCAGTGCCGGAAGGGAATCCGTGATCAGATTGATCCAAAGGATATGGCTGGATTTTAATGGAGATGCCAGCCCCATTGCCACCGCCACAAACATGGTCATCAGTTCTCCCAAGTTGGACGATAGCAGAAAAATCACCGATTTCCGGATATTCTCATAGACACCTCTGCCTTCCTCGATGGCTTTTTCAATGGTGGCAAAATTATCATCTGCAAGGATCATATCCGCTGCCTGTTTGGCGACATCCACTCCGGTTCCCATAGCGACACCAATGTCCGCCGCTTTTAAGGAGGGGGCATCATTGACCCCGTCACCGGTCATCGCCACGATCTCCCCATTTAGCTGTAGCCCTTTCACGATCCGCACCTTCTGTGCAGGCGTGACTCTTGCATAGACTCTTAAGTCCTTAATTCTCTTTAAAAAAGAAGTGTCATCCAGCCGTTCCAGTTCTCTGCCCGTAATACACTGGCTGCGGTGTCCTGCGATCCCCAGCTGTCTGGCAATGGCATAGGCAGTATCCACATGATCTCCCGTGATCATCACCGTGGTCACCCCCGCATGACGGAAGATCTCCACGGCTTCCCCAGCCTCCGGTCTGGCGGGATCCCGCATTCCCACGATACCAAGAAACGTCATTCCCTCTTCCCCACCTCTGCAGTCTTCACTCTGTGCCGCTGCCAGTGTCCGAAGAGAGAGGGAATTCATCCGTTCCACAGCCTCACCTATCCGCTTCCGCTGCGTGGAGGTCATGGGAATGCTCCTTCCTTCCTGTAAAATATGGGTACAGTGCTGCAGGATCACATCCGGAGCCCCTTTGGTATAGGCAATCCCTCTCCCGGATCTGCCACCGGGAAGCCTATGACAGGTCGTCATCATTTTCCGCTCGGAATCAAAGGGAATCTCATCAAAGCGGGGATACTGCCGCTCCAGCCGCTCTCTCTGCAGACCGTATTTCGCCCCAAAGTCTAAAAGTGCCAGCTCCGTGGGATCTCCGATGCGCTGCTCTCCCCGCAGCGAAGCATCATTACACAAAAGCATCCCTCTCAACAGCTCCGGCAGAATGCGGTGTTCCCCTCTGCCACCTGTCCCCGTGACATCCTCCATCACGTCGTACCACCAGCATTTCTCCACAGTGAGTCGGTTCTGGGTAAGTGTTCCTGTCTTATCCGAACAGACCACACTGACCGCTCCCAGTGTCTCTACCGAAGGAAGTCTTCGAATGATGGTGTGCACTTTGACCATTCTGGTCACTGACAGGGCCAGGCAGATCGTGACTACTGCCGGCAGCCCTTCCGGTACTGCGGCAACCGCAAGTGAGATTGCTACCAGAAGCATCTCCGGAATATTTCTATGTTGAAATACCGCCAGCAAAAACAGTCCGGCGCACAACCCCAGAGAGAGAATACTCAATAGCTTCCCCAGATCTCCCAGCCGCTTCTGTAATGGTGTCATCTCATCTTCCGTATCCGTGATCATGGAAGCGATCCTGCCGATCTCCGTATCCATGCCGGTGGCCACCACCAGCCCTTCCCCATGACCGTTCGTCACCACTGTGGACATATAGACCATATTGACCCGTTCGGTTAACGGGATCTCTTGCCTGCAGTCTGCCAGGAACAGGGCATCTTTCTCCACCGGGACAGATTCTCCGGTGAGCGCGGATTCTTCCACCTGGAGGTTCGCACTTCTGGTCAGTCTGATATCCGCCGGAACCCGTGCCCCTGCCTCCAGCTCCACCAGATCTCCTGTCACCAGTTCCGCCGCGGGGATCTCTCTTCGGATGCCGTCGCGGATCACGATCGTCCGGGGAGTAGTAAGTTTTCTTAACGCTTCCAGTGCTTTTCGAGCTTTTCCCTCCTGGAGCATTCCCACTAGCGCATTTACCAGGACCACCGTACCGATGATCAAGGCATCGCTGACTTCTCCCAGGAGAATGGATACCACCGCTGCAATCAATAATATGTAGATCAGCGGATCCTTCAACTGCTCCAGAAAAAGCTGTATCTTTGTCTTTTTCCGCGCAGCTCTCATCTCGTTCCTGCCATTTTGCCGTAAACGACGAAAGGCCTCACCTTCGGTAAGACCTTTCACTGTGTCACTATTTAGTTTACTTATGGTTTCCTGTATATTCTGCTTCTCGAACACGGCTGCTCTCCAATGCTTGTTTCTATGCATTGTATGCGGAAATGTCCGGCTTGATGATAACCGTCACCGATTATTTCTCGTTTCTTAACTGGAAAGCATCTGTCAGTTCGTTCATGTTGGTCGCCTGAGCAGACAGTTCTTCACTGGTAGCGGAAGTCTCCTCTGCGGTAGCGGAGTTGTTCTGTACCACCGTAGATATCTGCTCGATGCCCTGTTCGATCTGGACCATGGCATCTGCCTGTGCATTGGATTCTTCCATGGCTTTCTTGGACTCGTTCGCCAGATCCTCAATACCTTCCACCACTTTCTGCAAAGCTTCCGCCGTTTTATCCGTGATCTGATTTCCTTTTTCAATCTCCTGCAGCGAGGTTTCGATCAGTTCCCTGGTATGTACCGCGGACTGTGCACTGTCATCCGCAAGCTTCCGGATCTGTTCAGCCACCACGGCGAAACCTCTTCCGGCTTCCCCCGCTCTGGCAGCTTCAATTGCTGCATTCAGGGACAACAGGTTCGTCTGGGATGCGATATCCTCGATCTCACCGATAATATCACTGATCTGCTTGGAAGTCTCATTGATCCGCTGCATGGCATCGGTCAGTCCCTTCATCTCTTCTCCACTGGTTCTGGCCTGTTGCTGATATTCCATTGCCTTCTCATAAGATGCTCCGAGAGCCTTGGCATTTTTCTCCACGATCTCAGTGACGTTCGTAATGGTCGCCTGCAGTTCCTCCACAGAACCGGCCTGGTCTGTAGCGCCCTCTGCCAGTCCCTGTGCGGCATCCGCCATCTGCCCCGCGCCGGCAGACACCTGGCTTACCGCATTTTTGATCTCACCCAGTGTCTCACTGAGCTTATGATTCAGCTTGCGGATAGACTCCAGTAATCCGCTGAAATCTCCTATGTAGGCTTCCCTGCAATTACTTACGATCGCAAAATTGCCCTCAGACATTTCTCCCAACAGATAGTCCGTATCACCGATTACCTGCTGCAAATTATCGGAAAGGCTGGCGGTCGCCTCCGCAAGTATCTGCAGCTCATCGCCGGTCTCTACCTTCGGTGCCGGAGTATGCAGATCTCCCTGTGCTAACAGCTGTATTCTGTCTGTGCACTGTGCCACCGGCTCCCCGATACGCTGTCCGATCTGTTTTGCCTTGTAAATGCTGTATGCCACTGCGATCACACCGATCGCAGCACCTATGATAATGCCTATTACAATGGAACCCAGGAAATCCGTAACCGGTGCATCTACAGCCACCATCCAGCCGTTAGTACCATCAATCGGGGCATACGCCTGTAATGTATACGCACCTTTTCTGAAATAGGTTCCGTATCCTGTCTCACCCTTAAGCATCTGTTGCTCTATTTTAGCAATTCCCTTCAGTGAGCTGTCTGTCTGTGACAATTCAATATTATTTTTCTGCTCCTGGGCAATGGCGGAATCACTATGTGCGATCGTAGTACCCGTAGACCCCAACAGGTAGCATCCGGAATGCTCACTGATAGAAATGGCTGCGCAAATATCATTTAAGAACTCCGGATCCGGTACTACGAATACCACGCCGATGATCTCACCATCTTTATCTCCGCCTTCATAGACGGGTGCAGATATGATCACGCTGAGTTTTCCGTCTGTCTTGGCAATTACGGGATCCGATACCACCACTTCTCCCTGCATGGACCGTTTAAAATACTCACGATCATTATAATCCGTTCCGTCAGCGGCACAGATACCATTACTTCCGATCAGCTTCCCCCTGACCATTCCATAAGCTTCCACGCGCTGATTAATATACTCCTGCTTCTGTGTCGGTGTAAATACAGCCGCGGAAAGCTGATAGCTGCATCCCAGTTCAGATACGATCGTCTCCGATACCGTTAATTCCTGACGGATCCGATCCGCTGACAGCTTTGCGATCTCCTGCATATCAGCCTTCAGTCTGCTCAGGGTACCTGACAGATTCATGATCATAGACACAATGACCAATGATACGATCGATAGCAATACCAGTCGCCGGATTGCCTTCTGCAGCCGCTCGCGGATCGTGGTCTTACCATTGGTCTGACGCTTTTGTCCCTTCTGTGTAGTTTTTGCACTCATAATGTACCTCTTTTCTCCGGCGAGATGTCTCTCCACCTTCTCAAGCCGGCATTTTTCTGCAATGCTGCTGACACTACTGCTGTATCACCATTATAACATTTTCCGAACCTTTTTGCTACCTTATGAGTGCAAAGAAAGAGTTAATATTTCAAAAAATATCAACTCTTTCCCTGTTTTGTCTGTTTATTTATATTTTTCTGTCCCATTAGGCAGAAACTTTTTGGGATCAATAACCAAATTCTTGTGCAAAATACAGTTTTCCACCTGTCTCATAGACAGCAATGCTGCAGGTCGTAAAATCGCCTGCCAGGATATTCGCTGCATGGGTGGGAGAAGCCATCCAGGCATCTACCACGCTCTGTGCGGAATCATATCCCTTCGCCAGGTTCTCACCCCACATCAGTTCACTGTTCACGGTATACCAGTCTCTGCCGTTCGGTCTGGTATGAGAGAATCTGGAAGCAGCTTCCTGTGCTCTTACCATAGCGCAGGACTCCAGTCCGTTGCTCCAGGTAAGCTCCGCAAGTCCATTCTCTGCTCTCTTCGCATTCACCAGTGCCAATGCATCGGTTGCCATGGTGCGAAGTTCATTTGCACGTGCAATCTCTGCTTCGCTCATGCCGGCTCTCTGTACAGATCCTGCCAGCGCCACCGCCTCTTCATCGAACCATACGGTTCCGTCACTGTCCGCCGGATCACGACTGACAGAGGACAGATCTGCATTCCTGCCGCAGCCTGCCAGGCTAAGCATCATGATTACTGTCAGAATCAGACTCATCCATCTTTTTTTCATTTGTTTACCCTCTTTCATGAATTTTATGGTAAATATATGTCATTACTGTTCTTATTGCTTCTTCTTAAGGATAAGCCATGCTCCCAGGCCTGTCAAGGACAAGGCAAAACCAAGATTCCATGCATCGGAAGCATCGCCGGTCTGCGGTCGTCTCGATGCTCCGAGGACTGCTCTGTCTGCCAAAGGTGTCGGATCATCCTCGATCGTCACCATTCTGCGGCGTCTCGCACCAAGTACTTGCGGTGCCTCGGGTGTTACAGGATCCGCAGGGGTACCGGGATCGTCAGGGGTGCCGGGATCATCCGGGGTCGGCGTCGTATCCGGGGTATCCGGAGTCGGAGTAGGTGTCGGGTTGTTGTCAGGT
>SAMEA3663023__coassemble_1055_pt1 | contig 20162 bp, 20 predicted proteins | sample SAMEA3663023__metabat2_low_PE_007 | metagenome-assembled genome bin SAMEA3663023 (sample SAMEA3663023) | pig gut metagenome | biome: pig gut; feature: pig-associated habitat; material: faeces | place: France | collected 2012 | reverse complement strand
ATGATCACACCACAGGAGGCAGTGACAAGAATCGAAGCAAAATCACTTGATCAGCTTCTGCATCCGACCTTTGATCCGGAAGCACTGAAGGCAGGCGAAGTGATCGGACAGGCACTTCCTGCATCACCGGGCGCAGCAGCAGGTAAGGTTTACTTCACAGCAGAAGAAGCAAAACAGGCACATGAGCAGGGCGAGAGAGTTGTTCTGGTACGTCTGGAGACCTCTCCCGAAGATATCACCGGTATGAAGGTTTCCCAGGGTATCCTGACCGTTCGTGGTGGTATGACCTCTCACGCAGCAGTAGTTGCTCGTGGTATGGGTACCTGCTGTGTATCCGGTTGTGGCGACATCGCTATGGATGAGGAGAACAAGCAGTTCACTCTGGCTGGCAAGACCTTCCATGAAGGTGACTGGCTGTCTATCGATGGTACTACCGGTAACATCTATGATGGCGAGATCAAGACTGTTGACGCTACCATCGCAGGTGAGTTCGGCCGTGTAATGGCTTGGGCTGACAAATATCGTAAGTTAAAAGTTCGTACCAATGCAGATACTCCCGCAGATGCTAAGAAGGCTCGTGAGCTGGGCGCTGAAGGAATCGGTCTGTGCCGTACTGAGCATATGTTCTTCGAAGAGGACAGAATCGCAGCATTCCGTGAGATGATCTGTTCCGATACTGTAGAGGAGAGAGAAGCAGCACTGGAGAAGATCCTGCCTTATCAGCAGAACGACTTCAAGCAGCTGTATGAGGCTCTGGAGGGTAACCCTGTTACCATCCGTTTCCTGGATCCGCCTCTGCATGAGTTCGTTCCTACCGAGGAAGCTGACATTGAGAAGCTGGCTAAGGCACAGGGCAAGAGCGTAGAGACCATCAAGACCATCATCGCTTCCCTGCATGAGTTCAACCCTATGATGGGTCACAGAGGATGCCGTCTGGCTGTTACTTATCCTGAAATTGCCAAGATGCAGACCAAGGCTGTTATCCGTGCGGCAATCGAGGTTAAGAAGGCACATCCCGACTGGAATGTAGAGCCCGAGATCATGATTCCTCTGGTATGTGAAGTGAAAGAGCTTAAGTTCGTTAAGAAGGTAGTTGTAGAGACCGCTGATGCTGAGATCGCAGCTGCCGGTGTAGATATGAAGTACGAAGTAGGTACCATGATCGAGATCCCCAGAGCAGCTCTGACTGCCGATGAGATCGCTAAGGAAGCTGATTTCTTCTGCTTCGGTACCAACGACCTGACCCAGATGACCTTCGGCTTCTCCCGTGATGATGCAGGTAAGTTCCTGAACGCTTACTATGACACCAAGATCTTCGAGAATGATCCGTTCGCTAAGCTGGATCAGACCGGTGTCGGCAAGCTGATGGAGATGGCTATCAAGCTTGGTAAGCCTGTAAATCCTAAGCTGCACGTTGGTATCTGTGGTGAGCACGGCGGAGATCCTTCTTCCGTAGAGTTCTGCCACAAGATCGGTCTGGATTATGTATCCTGCTCACCTTTCCGTGTACCTATCGCAAGACTGGCTGCTGCACAGGCTGCTATTGCTGATAAGTAAGGAAAGTCGGAAAGACGATCTGAGAGGGTATTACACAAGCAATAAATTGGGGTATATGAGAATATGACGAGAACCTCATTACTGATAGAAATATCAGTAATGGGGTTCTTTTTTGGAAAAATATTGTGTGGGTGTCATACCGTAGTATTTTTTGAAAACCCGGTAAAAATAGGACACGCTCTGGAAACCGCAGGTCTTGCTGATGACAGAGAGGGAATTGCCGCCCTGTTCCATCTGGTGTATGGCGTGACGGAGGCGAAGCTTATTAATATATTCTTTTACGGTGAGAGATTCCGTCTGCCGGACAGCCCGGTGGACATAGCTCTCGGAGACTCCACAGGATTCGGCGATATCCCGGACGGTCTGAATCGTGGTGTAGTTGGTGGTAATATAATGAATGATCCGCTGAAAACCGGAGGCTTTATTTTCACTGACGGGAATCTCATTATCTAACGGATGCTGATGCCGAAAATCGTTGAGATCTGTAAGAATCTGTGCCAATAACAGGTAGGCAGTGGGAGATTTGCAGCAGGAAGCTGCGTTCCAGTCGAGGAGCTTTTGTCTGTAATCCTCAGGTATGAAAATGATCGGTGACTTGAAACAAGTCAGATAGGAAGATACTACGACGGGTAAAAAGTATTTTTCCAGGTAGGCTTTTGAAAAATGAATGCAGATCCCGGTATAATCCGTGTCACCGACACTTCGGTGAGAGATATTACTCTCAAACAGGCTTGCCATGCCGGTTTCTACCCGGTAGGTGATATCGCCGATGGTAACCAGACGCTCTCCGGAGAGCAGAATATAGATTTCATAGTTGGTGTGGTGATGCGAATAGGGCATGGACCACCCTTTTTTTGTATCTTCATAGGATATCTCAAAATCTTCATATAAAAAAGTTCTTCTATCTGTCATTTCTGATTCACTCCTTCACACATATTATATCAAAAAAGTTCAGGATAATGCAATAAATATAAAGAATAGTTCATGATAGTGAATTTAAAACGATTCTTACCAATGATATGCATGCTTACAATACTTTCGAGGATCCCGACAAGGTGCACGAGGAAGTGTTTACAGATTATAAGATTGAAAATAGAAAGATCATATTTACCATGCCGGCATGCAGCGTCGTTATGTTACGGATAAAATAAGCGATAAGAATAGTTATGGAAGAAAAGCAAACAATAGAAACGATGGATGTCACAAGAAAATATCCCTGTCGAAAATGCCTGTTGCGGGAAATGGACAAAAATGCCTATATGGAGAATTTGTACGCCTACATATACAGAATCGAAGCGGAGGTAAAAGCAGATAAGGCGGTCTATGAAGACCGCCTTGCTGTATGTAAGGAATGTAAATATCTGAATGAGGGCCTGTGCGGTGCCTGTGGCTGCTTTGTGGAACTGAGGGCTGTCATGAAAAATAATGTTTGTCCTTATGAAAAATGGTAATAAGTGTCAGGTACCTTGAGGGAATAAAGATTCTGTAAAAACAATATAAAAAAACTGTTAAAAAGATGTTAAGAACGTGCTAGGAAACTTAAGAATGTCCGATTTTCTATCCTAATCATTATCGGTATAATAAGTACATAAAGACCGGTAAGGTCGCAAAAATATTGGGAGGGAAATCCAAATGAAGAAAAAGATTTTAACAGCTCTATTATGTGTAACCATGGTATGCGGACTGGCAGCCTGCGGCGTCAGTGCTCCTCAGACACCGGCAGCAAGCACCCCTGCACAGGAGGGCACTACAGCAGCAACCACTGAATCCAAGGAAGAGGCACAGGAACAGGCACCGGCAGCAGATGCTATCACACTGGTAATGGCTGAAGTAAATCCTCTGGATACCATCGTAGGTATGACGGACCAGAAGTTCAAGGAAGAAGTAGAGTCCCGTTCCAACGGCTCTATCATAATTGACCTGCAGGCCAGCGGTGTTCTCGGTTCCGAGAATGATGTTCTGGATACCATGCTTGGCGGTGGCGGTACCATTGATATGTCCCGTATCTCCGCATTCGCACTTACTTCTTACGGCGGAAAGAAGTCCATGCTTCTGTCACTGCCGTACACCTTTGTAAGCCGTGAGCATTTCTGGAACTTTGCAACCTCTGATCTGGCGAAGGAGTTCCTGCTGGAGCCTTCTGAGAACGGCAGCGGTGTAAGAGGTCTGTTCTATGCAGAGGAAGGCTTCCGTCATTTCTTTACCAAGAGTGAGATTAAAGATATCACATCCTTTAAGGGAATGAAACTTCGTGTATCCAATGACCCTGTTATGAACGGTCTGGTAGAAGGTTTAGGCGCATCTCCCACCGTGGTATCTTTCGGTGAACTGTACTCCGCACTGCAGACCGGCGTGGTAGACGGTGCAGAACAGCCGATCGCCAACTATAAGTCCAACGCATTCCCTGAGGTAGCACCTTATATGATATTAGACGGACATACCCTGGGCGCCGTACAGGTCATCATTACCGATGATGCATGGAACAAGTTAAGCGCAGAGCAGCAGAACATTCTGATGGAAGCCGGCGCAGCCGCATCCCAGTACAACCGTGAGATCTCCGAGCAGAAGGAGAACGAGGTTCTGGAAGAGCTGAAGGCAGACGGCGTGACTGTAATCGATGTAGATGACAAGACACCCTGGCAGGATGCCGTTAAGGATGTCATCGCTGAGAATATAAAGGGTCAGGAAGATCTGTATCAGCAGATCGTTGATATGCAGTAAGCAGACGCTGAACGCAGTAAGACTCGTAATAAGCGAGGAGTGACGAAGGGCACGGGAAGTTCACTTCCTGTGCCCTATTAATGTGAAAACGCCGGTGGATACCGGCAGAAAGAGGTTGAAGGAGTATGTCAGGTTTTTTTAAGGCAGTGGATAAGTTCAAACCGGTCTACGATGTTGCATACAAAATCGTTCTGTTTTTATGCAAACTATTGTTGGTCGCAGATATTCTGATTACCTGCATGAGCGTTCTCGGAAGATATGTTCCGTTTATTCCCGATCCTGCATGGTCGGAAGAGGTGGTACTTACTTTGATGTCCTATATGGCAGTACTTTCCGCAGCACTGGCCATCCGCAGAAATGCACATATCCGTATGACAGCATTTGACAGATATCTGCCTTCTGCAGCGATCAAGGCACTGGATATTTTATCTGATTTCTGTATATTTGCACTGGCCATTGTAATGGTAGTGGTTGGCTGGAAATATGCTTCTACCCTGGGAGCCAAGGGAAGCTATGTAAGCATGCCTTCCGTATCCAGATTCTGGATGTATTTTCCGATTCCCATTGCCGGTGTGGCAATGATCGTGTTCGAACTGGAAGCACTATACAACCATATTAAGAATATTTTTGTAAAGGAGGGTGATAAATAATGACAGCGAATGGTACAGCAATAGCAATTTTACTGATCAGCTTTCTGGTCATGATCTTTTTAAGATTCCCCATTGCCTATGCAGTGGCATTATCTTCCCTCTTATGTCTGTGGTATCAGCAGCTGCCCTTTACTACCATTTGCCAGCAGATGGTAAAAGGTATCAGCTCTTTTAGTCTGATGGCGGTTCCCTTCTTTATTACTATGGGATGCCTGATGGGATCGGGCGGTATTTCGGAGAAGCTGATCGCACTGGCGGATGCCTGCGTAGGGTGGATGACCGGCGGTATGGCCATGGTGAATATCGTGGCATCTTATTTTTTCGGTGGAATTTCCGGTTCTGCATCAGCAGATACTGCTTCGCTGGGAAGCATACTGATTCCTATGATGGTAGAGCAAGGATATGATGATGATTTCTCTACCGCAGTTACTATTACATCTTCTTGTGAGGGGCTCTTGGTTCCTCCCAGCCATAACATGGTAATCTATGCAATGAGTGCCGGTGGAGTGTCGGTAGGAAGCTTATTCCTGGCAGGATATGTACCCGGAGCATTGTTGGCAGTTTCCCTGATGATCGGTTCTTACATTATTTCCAAGAAGCGCAAATATCCAAAGGGAGATAAGTTCAGCCTCAAGAGATTGGGAAAACAGTTATCTGTTTCTTTTTGGGCACTGGCGGCGGTGATTATCGTCGTGGTGGGTGTCGTAGGCGGATGGTTCACCGCAACCGAGTCTGCAGCCATCGCTGTTATTTACAGTCTGATCGTCAGTGTGTATATTTATAAAGGACTGGACTGGAAGGGGGTATGGAAAATTCTGGAATCCTGTATTGATACGTTGTCTATCGTACTGATCCTGATCTCCACATCCAGCATTTTCGGATACTGCCTGACTACTTTACATGTACCTGATCTGGCAGCCAATGCCATTATCGGTCTGACAAAAAATCCAGTACTGATCGCGCTGCTTTTGGACTTGATACTTCTGGTACTGGGGTGTATCATGGATATGGCACCGATCATTCTGATCGCAACACCGATCCTGCTTCCTATTGCCAATTCTATCGGTATCAATGCAATCCAGTTCGGTATTATGATGATCTTAAACTGCGGTATTGGACTTCTGACACCTCCGGTAGGTGCGGTATTATTTATCGGATCTGCAGTCAGCAAAGTAAAGATGGAGAGAGTGGTAAAGGCAACCCTGCCGTTCTATCTCTGCATGATCATAGTACTGCTCTTACTTACCTTTATCCCGGAGATCAGTATGTTCCTGCCAAATTTGTTTAGCTAAGGAAAGAAAAGGATGTGTGACAGCATGGAATACAAATTTAATTGCGATGTGAAAGCGTCGGATCTGTGGAAAATGTCTATGGTGCGGACCTATCGTTCCTTTTTGGGAGTGATCAATATTGTGTTTACCGTGTCCATGATAGCCATGACGGTGAAACTATGGCCGGGTTCCGAAGATTTTTTCAGAGTAATGGAGATTCTGTGCTGTCTGATCTTCCCGGTGTTTCAGCCGTTGGCAATTTGGGGCAGAAGCTATAAACAGGTGGAACAGCAGCCTAAAGGTGTAGAACTGCTATTTCTAAATAGCGGTATTGTGGTGACCTGTGATGGCAAAGAGGAGAAGATTCCCTGGAGCCGTGTCACCAGAGTAATCCGTCAGGACTCTATGATCGTCATCAAGACAGATGATTCTTACGGTTATATGATCATGAACCGGGTCATGGGAGAACAGAAGGATGCATTCTACAATGATTTGGTGGCACTATTGAAAAATCAAAAGAGATAAAGAGGAAAACAGCGTTGTGTTTTCAAAAAGCATGACGCTGTTTCTTTATAGATGTGGTTGAGGGGTTATGAAGGTCTGGAAAAAATTATCCATTAAAAATAAGATTCTGGTATATGTGGGAACTGTATTGCTTTTTTTTACAGTTGTCGTTCTTTTTGATGTCTGGATTGTGAAATATTTCATGGTGGATTTTAACCGGATCCTGGAAAACAATGTGGTCAGCGGAGAGATGATCACTGCATTGGAAGCGGAAGTTACTTCCTTTGAAAATTTTTCCCGACTGGATACCGAAGAAAATGCTTCTGATCTCCAGAGCAGAATAGCGGAAACCAAAGAAAAGGTATATGCCTGTGATCTGGATTATGCAGCGCTGGGAGAGCGGCGGTTTGCCCAGCTGCAGGCAATCCGTAACAGCTACGAGATCTATACCAGGGCAAGAGATGCGGTAATACAGGGGGAATATCAGGGGGATGCCTATATCAAGGAACTGTACAGGGTGTATGGCATGCAGACCTATCTGCAACAGTATATGCAGAGATTTCTGTCGGCCACCATCGAGGAAGGAAATCTCCGTTATCAGGAACTGTTGCCCTCTGTATCCGGCATTGTAGTGCTGGCCGTAATTCTGAGTATTTTATTGGCATTTACCATGTTTGAAATCGCAAAGATGCTGAACCATTCTATGATGGATCCGATTATTAAACTTGTAGCTGCCTCCAAGCAGATTGCTGCCAATGAGTTTTTTGTGGAGGACGTGGAGACCGACAATGAGGATGAACTGGGAGAACTGGTACATGCTTTCAACAAAATGAAATATGCCACTGGAGAATATATCAAGGCGTTGGAGGAAAAAAGAGAAGTGCTGGACCGGCTGCATCAGCAGGAACTGGAAAATCTGGCAACAGAAAAGCAGTTGGAAACCATGAATCTGGAAGTGTTGAAGAATCAGATACAGCCCCACTTTTTATTTAATACGCTGAATGTGATAGCGGGAATGGCGGATCTGGAAGATGCTGCGACTACGGAGAAGATGATCAATGCACTGAGTTCTCTGTTCCGCTACAATCTGAAGACGCAGCAGGCGGAAGTGTTCTTAAATCAGGAAATCAAAGTGGCAAAGGACTATATGTATCTCCAGCAGATGCGCTTTGGCAGCAGAGTCAGCTTTACACTGGAGTGTATGGAAGATGCGGAGCATGTCCTGATGCCGACTTTTACGATACAGCCTTTATTGGAAAATGCTATCATACATGGTCTGGGACCGAAGGAAGAAGGCGGAAGTATTAAAATGCAGGTCTTTCGTAAGGAAGATATGCTGCATATCCGAGTGGAAGACAGTGGCATCGGTATGACACAGATGGAAGTGATCCTGATAAGAGGGAATCTAGCCAACGGCACCAATGAAGGTGTAGGGATTGGCATTTCCAATATTTATGCAAGAATCCATTCCATGTATGGAAAGTGTAATTTTTATATAGAAAGTGAAAAGGGAAAAGGAACCTCTGTAGAAGTGGTGATTCCTTTCCATAAGGATAAGGCTTCTATGGAGAGATAAACGAGAAAAGCAGAAGGAGAAGGTCATGTATCGTATTTTGGTAGCAGATGATGAACCAATTGAACGACAGGTGTTGTCAAAACGCATACAAAAGAATTTTCCCGGACAGATAGAGATTTTTACGGCGCAAAACGGTCGGGAGGCAATGGAGACTTTTGAGCATGAGAACTGTCAGATCGCAATCCTGGATATCTCCATGCCCGGCATCAACGGACTGGAGGCAGCGAAATATATCCGTGAAAAATATCCAGACAGTATCATTATATTTTTGACGGCGTATGATGAGTTTAATTATGCAAAGCAGGCAATCGGAGTGAAAGCATTGGAATATCTGTTAAAACCGGGCCGGGATGATGAACTTCAGGAAACGCTGGAGGAAGCCTTCAGTCTGATCGACTGCAACCGGACACCAACAGTGGAAGAAGCACCGGAGAATTCGTCACAGATAGCAGCGGCAGACGAGGACTTGGATCATGCCCGGGTGAATGCGATTGCCTCGGAAATCGCTTCGTTTCTGGAAACCCATTACCAGGATGATCTGTCCCTGCAATCGGTAGCCGGACGAATGGGATATTCGGAAGTGTATTTCTGTAGACTGTTTAAGAATTGTTTTGACAAGACCTTTATTATGTACCTGAATGATCTACGTATGACAAAGGCAGTGGAACTGTTGAAAGATATTTCCATCAACATCAAGGAGATCAGTGAGAGAGTGGGGTACAGAGATGCCAACTATTTCACCAGAATTTTTAAGAAAAAAATGGGTATGACACCTAGTGAGTTCCGGAATAAAAAGGAGATGCCATGAACAAAAAACTGATATTGTCATGGGGCGTTTTTGCTATTATGGTCATAGTAGCGACGTGCTTGTTTTTTATTACAAAAAAACCGGAAGAAGCACCGGAATATGTACTGTTCTATGCGGAGAATCAGACGGCGGATTATCCGACGACGCTGGGGGCACTGCGTTTTGCCGAACTGGTGCAGGAGCGTACCGGAGGACGAATCCACATCATCGTGGAGAGTGAAGCAAAACTGGGTTCGGAAAGCGAAGTACTGGAACAGATCAAATACGGCGGCATTGCTTTTGCAAGAGTTTCCCTGTCACAGATTGCGGAACAGGCACCGGAAATGAATGTACTGCAATTGCCTTATCTGTACAGAGACTCGGAGCACATGTGGAGGATATTGGACGGAGAAATCGGAGAGGAATTTCTGAAGAAGGTTTCTGCGTACGGATATACAGGATTGTCCTGGTATGATGCCGGTGCCAGAAGCTTCTACAGTGTGGAGAAGCCCATCACCTGTCTCGAGGATTTTCAGGGAATGACGATCCGTGTGCAGGAATCGGACATGATGGCGGATATGGTGGAGGCGTTGGGCGCTAAAGCGGTAAAGATCGCATATTCCTCAGTGTATTCTGCATTACAGCGCCATACCATTGACGGGGCGGAGAACAACTGGCCCTCTTATGAGGCTATGAATCATTATGAAGTGGCACCGTATTTTACGATAGATGAGCATACGAGAGTGCCAGAGATGCAGATCTGTTCTGCGTCGATCTGGGAACAACTGTCAGAGGAGGATCAGGAGATCCTGCGGAAATGTGCCAGAGAGTCTGCGGAGTATGAAAGAGAACTCTGGAAAGACAGAGAGGAACAGTCCAGACAGACTGCCATTGCCAACGGAACCTGTGTGATTTCCCTTCCTACGGAAGAAAAAGAACGGTTCCGTAAAGCCATGAGTAATCTTTATGAAACATATTGTTCGGACAGTGCGGAATTGATCAAAAAAATTATGGAGCAATAATAGAATTAAAAATGGGAGAATGTTGTTATGAAAGTGTTTGCAAACAGGAAGAAGAATAAGCAGCTGGGACTGACCTATGCCGTATTTTTAATGAACGGTATGCTGGCATTGTCCATTGGATCCCTGCTTCCCTTTGTACGGGACGCCAGAGGACTTGATTACGGATTTTGTGGATTGATCGTTAGCCTTCATTCTGTGGGCAATCTGTTTTCCAGCTTTTTGGCGGGGACGCTGCCGCTTGCCATCGGCAAAAAGAAGAGTATTCTGCTCTTTCAGTCGGCTTTTGCTATTTCTTATTGCATGATTTTGTTTGGAAAAGGAAATCTGGTACTGGCTGCAGCTTTTCTCATGACCGGACTGGCTAGGGGAGCGGCAAGTAACTATTGTAATTCCAAGATCAACAATCTGGCACCTGGGAAGGCGTGGATCATTAACGGTTTGCATGCCATGTTTTCCATCGGTGCCTTTGTGTTCCCGATTCTGCTCACCCTGATCACAGGAACCTATGCGGACCACTGGGTGTACGCCTGTATGCTCATGATAGCACTGGGGGTACTTACCTGGATTTTGTATCTGCTGATCCCGGAGGATGAGGATGTGGTAGAGGCTCCTGCGGCAGGAGAGAAAAAGGAGAGCAACTGGGGATTTTTAAAGGAGCCTCTTTTTTATCTGGTGATCCTGACGCTGTTTTTCTATCTGTGTGCGGAACAGGGCGTCATTGGATGGATGATAACTTATTTTAAGGACACAGAGCTTCTGAGCCCTTCCGTGTCCACCATCACAGCCAGTGTACAGTGGCTGATGATCCTGCTGGGACGTTTGTCTGCGGCATTTTTGTCTTTAAGGATTGCCAAGGAAAAGCTGCTGCCGGCAATGGGTGTGGGACTGGTTGTCTTTTTCATTATTTTGATCTTCAGTAAAACGACTTTTTGGATTATGTTTGGAATCGTGGGATTCGGATACAGCATGGCGGGAATTTATCCAACCACAGTATCCTTTGCGGGAAAATTGCTTCAGAAATATTCTATGGCCTGGAGTTTCATCCTGACCACAGCGAGCTTCGGGTCTATTCTGATGCCTTCCGTGATCGGAAAGATCGCGGCAGGTGCCGGCATCACTGTGGGGATGAGTTCTGTGGCAGTGGTGCTTGTCATTGACTTTGTATGTATCATTGCCCTGTGTATGTATTCCGTCAGATCTCAGAAGGAACATATTTCTTAAGTGTTGCACCCACGGCTCCAGTACGGAGCTTAATTCTGAAAAATACTGTTTTACCAATGTATCCATGCCGAAGACGTGGAGATTAACACCGAATATTTTGTGATTGGCAGGTAATGCGTCCAGCTTTGGCATATCCTTGGGAGCGGCACTCAGTTCGTAAGTAGCAACGTACTGACGGGCTTCCTCTAACAGGGGGTCGGAGCTGGGCGTAATTTTTTAAGGGAAACAATGCCAAAAAAGAGAAAATATGTTATACTGTATCTATTGTACTAAGCACAGGAAACACTTAATAGAAATACATAGGATATTACAATGGAAAATTATCAGGAACAGTATAAACAGGAATTACATCAGCAGGAGATCCACTCCAACTTGCAGACGCTGAAGGGTTTTTTTGGATCTTTGCGACCATTTTGGTGATCTGGGCACTGACACTGCTACGGATCTTTATCGTGGATGCCGGGATTTTTACAATGGCAGTGGGAATGTCTGCGGTCATAGGAATCCCTATAGTTTATATTTATAAGAAAGTGGACTTGTCGAAGCAATGGGTCAAATATGTATTCCTGACGCTGATCTGCATGATTTCAGCGATTTTTGCTGCTTTTTTATCTTTTCACGCAGTTCTTATCTATGTGCTGCCGTTGCTTTTGGCGGTGCAGTACCGACAGAAGAGGAGTCTGTGGATCACGTATTTCGTGAATAATATCACCATGACGATCAGTATGCTGGCAGGCTTTTATCACGGTATATGTGATCTGAACCTGCTGCTTGGAAGCAATCATACAAGAAGCTGGTATCTGGAGCAGTGGAGTGCAGGAACTTTGCAGTTTGACCTTGAGCCGGATCCGGTATTTGTAATATTATTCTATGGAGTACTACCGCGGGCAGTGATCCTTTTGGTATTCACTGTCATCCTGTGTTATATCAGTATCAGCAGCCATGAGGATGCACAAAGAATCGCGGATCTGACTTATCGCAAAGAGACTGACCTGGGAACGCATGTGTACAATAAGAACAAATATGAGGAAATGATCGAGACGTATTATCCGGAGGTACACAGACTGGCTGCTATTTTCTGGGATGTGAATAATTTAAAATACGTCAATGATAAATACGGTCACGCCGCCGGGGATGTTCTGATTCAGACATTATCCTCCGTACTGTATGAATTGTCTACGGACAGACGCAAGGTTTATCGTGTGGGCGGGGATGAGTTTGTTATGATTATCGAGAATCCGGTAGAAACCGAGATAGAGTCCATGTTAGAGACTGTAAAAGCCGATCTCATGGAAAAAGACGGGCAGGGAGACATACCGATCTCCAGCGCAGTAGGCTGGGCGGAGGGCTGCGGCGTGGATATTCGCAAGATCGTCAATGAGGCAGATACGAAGATGTATGAGAATAAAAAACGCGGAAAGGAAGGCAGAGAATAGATGGCAAACTGGGTGAGTGCAGGCTGCGGTGTCATTGCCAATGAACTGGCACAGGCTATGGAAAAAAGAGGGCAGAAGCTGTATGGTGTCGTGAACCGTACGCAGGAGAAAGCAGTAGCTTTTGCAGAGAAATACGGTGTGCAGAATGTATTTACAAGTTTTGAGGAAATCTGTGAAGATCCGGCAGTGGATATCATCTATATCTCTACGCCTCATAATACGCATATTCAATTTTTACGAAAAGCTCTGGCAGCAGGTAAGCATGTGTTGTGCGAGAAATCCATTACGTTAAACTCTGAAGAACTGGAAGAAGCCATACAGCTGGCGAAGGAGCATGGCGTAGTTCTGGCGGAAGCTATGACAATCTACCATATGCCAATCTATAAGGAACTGTTAAAGCGAGTGGATGCGGGAGACCTCGGAGAACTTCGTGTGATACAGATGAACTTCGGAAGCTATAAGGAATACGACATGAAGAACCGGTTCTTCAACCGGAATCTGGCGGGCGGTGCATTATTGGATATCGGCGTATATGCGCTCTCTTTTGTAAGAATGTTCTTAAGCTCCTGTCCGGATCAGATCGCCTCTCAGGTGAAATTTGCACCTACGGGAGTGGACGAACAGGCGGGTATCCTTTTAATGAATCCGAAGCAGGAGATGGCGACAGTGACATTATCTCTGCATGCCAAGCAGCCCAAGCGGGGCATGCTCTCTTTTGACAAGGCTTATGTGGAGATGTATGAATATCCCAGAGGACAGAAGGCAGTGATCACCTACACGGAGGACGGTCATACTGAGGAACTCCGGGCAGGAGCCACAGCGGATGCCCTGGCCTATGAGGTAGAGGATATGGAGCGGGCAATTGCCGGACAACCGGAGGTCATGAAGTTGAATTATACGGAAGATGTCATGCACATGATGACAGAGATCCGAAAACAGTGGGGACTGACCTATCCAGAGGAAGAGTAGACCAGGAAAAAATCTGATAACAGTATTCCGGCGGTAAAAAGAGCCGAAGAAAATATGACCAACCGTCGGTATGCGGGGAGAATACTGATGATACGAAACAAGAGTCTGGGGAAGAGACTTCTGGCGGCGGGGATTATGCTGATATTTAGTATGAGCGGCTGCGGAACAGACAATGAGATAGAGTTAACAGGGAATGGAATAGGAAGTGATGGAATAGAAGCTGCGGCAACGGTGGATTCTGCTGAGTTGACCGCTGCCGGGGAAACGGCATCGGATGTCACGGGTGGAGATGCTGCATCCACAGGAACTGCGGAGGATACGAATAAAACGGCACCGACTCCTGCCCCGGCGCCTCGGCAGGAGCTTACTACTGCGGACCGCATGGCGGACCGGACGAAAGTGAAAGGCATCTATGTCACCGGTCCCAAGGCCGGCAGCACCGGAATGGAAGATCTGATCGGACTGGTGGATGAGACGGAACTGAATGCTATGGTCATTGATGTGAAAAACGATGAAGGAAATGTGACGTTCCGGCTGACGAATGAGGAGATTACACAGAACATTCCCGTACTGGACCAGATATCCGAAATGCAGGCAGGAGTGCGCTACATCCGGGATATTCAGGCTTTGATGCAGGAACTGAAGGATCATAATATTTATACCATTGCGAGGATCGTATGTTTCAAGGATCCCATTCTGGCGGCGGCGAGACCGGAACTGGCATTGACGAAACCGGACGGCAAGCCGGTGACGGATGCCAACGGCCTGGCATGGGTGAATCCATACAGGCAGGAGGTCTGGGAATATCTGACAGAACTTGCCGAGATGGCAGCAGACCTTGGATTCGATGAGATCCAGTACGATTATGTGCGTTTTCCGGTGGGATCAGATGCCAATGCAGCGGACTACGGTGTGGATATGGATGCCTATCCGAAGAGGCAGGCAATACAGGATTTTCTCGCCTATGCAGGAGACAGACTTCACGAAAAGGGATGCGTGGTTACGGCGGATGTCTTCGGCACTATCATCGGAAGTGAGACCGACGTGCAGACGGTAGGGCAGGATTACACGGCGCTGGGACAGACCGTGGATGCCATCAGTCCTATGGTGTATCCTTCTCATTATGCGAACGGGGTATTCGGACTGAAGGTACCGGATGCGAATCCTTACGAGACGGTATTGGCGGCAATGCAGGGGTCTGTCGAAGAACTGCAGGAGATTCCGGAGGCAGAGCGGGCTGTGGTGCGTCCCTGGCTGCAGGCGTTTACCGCTACCTGGGTTCCGGGGCATATTTCTTATAACGGAACACAGATCAGGGAACAGATTCAGGCAGTTTATGATGCCGGTTATGAGGAATGGATCCTGTGGAATGCAACAAACCGCTATTCGGCAGAGGGACTGATTAGTGCAGACGAGGTAGAGGATAATGAAAATAATCAATAAGATCATAATAGGGATTGCAGTGATTTGCCTGCTGTTATGTGGTGGGATCCTAGTATTTGCACTGAATCCGGATATGACCGATGCTCTGGCACAGAGGCTGTATGGAAACGGAAATAATGCGGAGACTGTAACAGAGACAGCAGAGGAAATCGGAAATCCCAGCAATACAGGTACAGATGGAAGTGTTTCGGTAACGCTGCCGGATCAGCCTGAAAACAGTCTGAGCGATTACATCAATCCGAATCCCCAGGAACCCCTGCGATATCCCGGCGGTAATACCGGAAGCTCCGACAGCGGTACTGTAGCCACACCGGCTCCCAGAAGTGACGCTGTGACGGATTTAAACTCTTATTATGCGAACTGTAATACACAGTTAAGCATTCTGGGGAGCGGAGATCAGCATTTTGACAATGTGGTTCCCAAGAGTCTGTGGAGTACCATTGAGCAGGCGTATAATACCGGAGCCTATGAGCAGGGATATGTGTCGGAGGTACTGAAAAAGCTTGGCATGGACAACTTTGCGATTCAGCTGCAACTGGTAGATCTCGGGGATGGGTATTACAGAGTATATCACAATGTGGTGACTTATTAGAGATTTGATGGTTCAGAGAAAATCAATCAAGAGGAACACTGTTATCAAAAAAGGATTTCAGTGTTCTTTTTTGTTTGCATTGTAAGAATATATAATATTTAATGAATAATATTAAGAATCATTACTAATATTATTGACTAATAATTATGAATACGATATAATCATAATAAAGAAATAAATAAAACAGATCAGGAGTGTCATACTACATAGAAATAGCGTAGGCAGTATGGAAGATAGAAAATAGAAAAAGGAGAGATCTTATGGATAAAAAAGCAATGTACAAATTAAGTTATGGATTATATGTGGTAACTACGAGAAATGCAGAGAAAGCAAACGGCTGTATCGTCAATACCGCGATCCAGGCGGCTTCCACTCCGAATCAGATCTGCGTCTGCATTAACAAGGCAAACTATACCCACGATATGCTGTTAAAAACAGGTGTGTTTAATGTATCCGTACTCAGCAGGACGGCAGAGTTTCCACTGTATGAGCGGTTTGGCTTTCAGTCAGGCAGGGAAGTGGATAAATTTGCGGATTATACAGCATATAAAAATGCAGAGAACGGCGTGCCCTATATCACAGAAGGCACTAACGCATACATTGCAGTGAAAGTTACTCAGACCGTGGATCTGGGATCTCATACTATGTTCATCGGAGAAGTGACGGAGATGGAAGTATTAAGTGAAGAGCCATCCGCAAACTATGAGTATTATCAGGAAAATGTAAAACCCAAGCCGGTAGATACAGGGAAGACTGTGGACGGTCAGACAGTATGGCGCTGCACCATCTGTGGCTATGAGTATGTGGGAGAGGAACTGCCCGAGGATTTTATCTGTCCATTGTGTAAGCATCCGGCATCTGATTTTGAAAAAGTGATAAAGTAAATGACAGGAGGTCAGATTTATGAGTATTGACAGTAGAAAGGTAGTTGTAGTGGGCTGCGGATTTGTGGGATCTTCTTCCGCGTTTGCCCTGATGCAGAGTAAGCTTTTTTCGGAAATGGTATTGATCGATGCCGATCATGATCGTGCGGAAGGAGAAGCTATGGATATCAGTCATGGCATGGCATTTGCCAGCCCCATGAAGATATATGCGGGTTCTTATGATGATATTACGGACGCCGCAGTCATTGTGATCACTGCCGGTGCCAACCAGAAGCCCGACGAGACGAGACTGGATCTGATCCGGAAAAACAGTGCCATTATGAAGTCCATTATCGGGGAGATCAAAAAGAGACCCTTTGAAGGAATCCTGCTCATTGTTTCCAATCCGGTAGACATTCTGACTTATATAGCCTTGAAGGAATCCGGCTATCCGACCAACCGGGTCATCGGCTCCGGAACGGTATTGGATACCGGCAGATTCCGGTATGAACTGGGAGAACATCTGGGAGTGGACAGCAGAAGTATTCATGCTTTTATTATCGGCGAACATGGAGACAGCGAACTGGCAGCCTGGAGCGAGGCGAGAGTCGGTGGCATGCCTATCAACGATTTCTGTGAATTGCGGGGACATTATGACCATGAGTCATCCATGGAGAAAATATTTAACAGTGTGAAAAACAGTGCCTATGAGATCATTGCGAGAAAGCACGCAACCTATTACGGAATTGCTATGGCTGTATGCAGGATCTGCGCAGCAATTGTCCGTAATGAGCAGTCCATTCTGCCGGTATCCAGCCTGATGATGGGAGAGTACGGACTGGAGAATGTGGTGTTAAGCATTCCCGCTGTGGTGGATGAAAACGGTATTGAGACGGTGGTTCCTATTGAATTAAATGAGACAGAACTGTCAAAACTGCAGCAATCGGCAGCTGTATTGAAGAAAGTGATAGCGGAATTTTATCCGGATTAGTCTGAAGGTTTTAATAATGTGAAATGACTGCGCTGTGTCTGCAGGATCCCAAGCTTTGTAAGCTTGCCGAGTTCCGCGGACATGGCGCTTCTTTCTACTCCCAGATAATCCGCCAGTTCTTGACGGTTGAAGGGGATGGTGAAATCGTTGGAACCTTTCATTTTTGCCTGATCGGTCAGGTACGCCATTAGTTTTTCTCTGGTGGTTTTGCGGGAGGTATATTTGATTTTCTGGTTCAGATACATGTTGTTTTGTGCCACGATCCCCAAGAGATTGCGGATCAGGGTATGGTGAAACTCACAGCCGTTGTCACAGGTATTTAACAGTTTTTTCCCATTTAAAAACATAATATTGCAATCCTCCGCAGCCACGATATCCACAGGAAGATAAGGAATCCCGGCACAGGAAAAGGCCTCCCCGAACAGGGAACCCTCGGAGATGGAAGCGGTGATATTACGGTTGCCGTAGTAATCATCCTGCAATATGTGAATGGAACCTGATTCAATGATTCCGATAAAATCCGCCGGATCACCGGCATGCCTGATATACGCCTCCTTTTGATAGGATTTTGTATAGGCGTGCAGTCGCTTCAGCATAATGGGAATATCTTCGGGTAAAATGTTCTGAAAAAGAGGATTGCTCATAATAAAATCTCCTTTTGTTGGAAAACCAACATACTCGATGGGATGATTCTAGTATAATCCCCTCAGAAAGTCAAGGAGAGTTCAGGAAAGGAAGGATAACGATGTATAAAAATATTGAAAAACAGACGAAATTAAATCTGAAGGAGCTGGTGAAATACCAGGAGGGGCAGGTAGTCAGCAAGACTCTTGTACAGAACGACTATGTGAGTATGACGATTTTTTCCTTTGACAAGGGCGAGGAAATCTCCACCCATGCAGCAGGCGGTGATGCTATGGTAACCGTTTTGGAAGGCAAGGGCAGATTCACCGTAGGCGGCGAAGTATTCTACGTGGAAGAGGGCGAGACTCTGATCATGCCCAAGGATATCCCTCACGCAGTATACGGTGAGGAGAGATTCAAGATGCAGCTGACAGTATCTTTCTGAGTTGTAGAAAAAATGCTGTTCTCTTTTAAGGTTTGTGCAAAATACTGTTTGTTTGGATTTCTTTGTTGGAAAAACAACATAATGAAATTCTGGATTTTGCAATACTGATCTTGTGATGAAACATAAGACGAATAATTAAGGTCAGATGTTTAGAAAAGTAAATGATGATTTAGAGACAAGCTAAGAGCATAGAAAAACCGAGGAGGAAAATATGATCCGAAAAATCATTCATATTGATGAAGAAAAATGCAATGGCTGCGGTATTTGTGCGTCTGCATGTCATGAGGGTGCGATAGATATTATTGATGGCAAGGCAAAGCTGGTCAGAGAGCATTTCTGTGATGGGTTTGGCGACTGTCTGCCCGGGTGTCCGACGGGAGCCATTACTTTCGAAGAGCGGGAGGCACCTGCCTATGATGAGGCGGCGGTGAAACAGGCACAGCAGTTAAAACAGCAGGAAAAAATGCAGCGGGAGGGTATGCAGATTCCACATGGGGGATGCCCGGGAAGCCGTATGCGTCAGATGCACCGGAAGGAAGATGCAGCGGTAGTGACAGAAAACAGTTACGTTAATGACGCAATCAAATCTCAGCTGTGCAACTGGCCGGTCCAGATCAAACTGGCACCGTTGCAGGCACCTTATTTTGATGGGGCAAAGCTGCTCATTGCGGCAGACTGTACCGCCTATGCCTACGCGAATTTCCACAAAGAATTTATTCGCAGCAAAGTGACGCTGATTGGCTGTCCAAAGCTGGATGCGGTGAACTACAGTGAGAAGCTGACGGAGATTCTGCGGAACAACGATATTCAGTCTGTGACCATTGTGCGCATGGAAGTACCCTGTTGCGGCGGTCTGGAAATGGCGGCAAAAAAGGCTATACAGGACAGCGGAAAGTTTCTGCCCTGGCAGGTAGTGACCATCTCCATTGATGGAGAGATTCTGGAATAAAATGTTTTTGCTGAAAGCAAGTGTCTGAAAAAGGAGATTGTATGAAAATGCAGGGAGACAGCATCATCAGTGCCCTGATCGGACTGGTGGGGGCCGTATCTAATAATGGAAAAACAGAGCAGACCGACAGCGTGATCCGGGAAGCGTTTCTGTGTTTGAAGGACGCAGACAGTGAGGAAGAAATGGTACAGAAGATACATGCAGAGAAATTCATCATTGCGCCGGACTGTGCCACCTGCCTCAATCCCTGCGGCAATACTTCGGATTATGACATGGCGCAATTTTATGCAGCAGATGCGAAGGTCATCTCTGCGAAGCGGGATTTGGTCGAAACTGTTTGTAAAAAGCTGGGTTCGTCGGAAAATGTCCCGGAGGATGTTTATCAGGGAATTGCCTATCTTGGGTATGATCTGGAATCGGAGGCTTATGCGCAGATACAGCAGAAGATTATGTGCTAAGATTTGATTCAGTAAATTGAAAATTAAATGAATAGTTGCTTTAAAATCCACGCAGAAAGGACTGCCCGCCCCGGACTCGGATG
>SAMEA3663023__coassemble_946_pt1 | contig 23999 bp, 21 predicted proteins | sample SAMEA3663023__metabat2_low_PE_007 | metagenome-assembled genome bin SAMEA3663023 (sample SAMEA3663023) | pig gut metagenome | biome: pig gut; feature: pig-associated habitat; material: faeces | place: France | collected 2012 | reverse complement strand
GTATTGTAGGAACGCATGTAATCCTTAAGCATGGTATTGAACTGTGCAAGGGAGGCAATGGAGCTGATATCAAGAGTGTACAGCCAGCGTTCTTTTCATGTGCGGAAGTGCCGTTCCACCTTGCCCTTGCTGGCTCCGTCACGGATTTTTGTATGCAAAAGCAGGATGCCAAGAGATACGCAGATCATGGAAAGCTGCTCATTCGAGTAGCTACAGCCATTGTCTACATAAAGTTTATCGGGAATTCCGTAGGTGGCGATGGCATCTTTTAACACTTTCTGAAAGTTGCAGGCATTGTCATTGTAGAACAGTTCGCCACCGACCAGAAGTCTGGAATGGTCGTCAATGATCATGATGCAGTAAACGCGCTGGTCTGACCGTCTTCTGTGATGTATGGGAGATAACAGGTATCAGCCTGCCAGATTTTACCGAATTCGTCTTCTTCATAGGCCTTGCGGTCACGGAGGTTAGGGTCTCTGGCAGATTTGAGGTCGTTGTTGCGGATGAAGCGCTGTACGGAATCCACACTGACAGTTGCCGGGAGAAAGGATTCCTTCACGAGATGCTCATAAATCTGTGTGGCATTCATGCGTGGATGGTCATCTTTCATACGATAAATTTCAGCAATGGCTTCATCATTTAAGGCACGGGAAATGCCTTTGTCGGACCTGACATTAGGCATCAGGGCATCCAGTCCGCCCAGGCTGTACTGGGATTTCCATTTTTCCAGCGTTTTGTAGCCGTAGGTGACCGTGGAACCGTCGGGAAGGGTCAGTGGAGACGCAGTATGTTACAAATAATTGGCGAGATAGAGATGTTCTTTATATAAGGAAGTTAGAGGAATGGTTGAAAAGAACAAAGAAAATTAATGTAGATATAAGCTTGATAAAAAAGGATAGATTGGTAGCAAGTGTAGTAGTTTGGATGAAAAATATGAATATAAGTAATTTTAAAGTAGTATGTAGAATTATTAAATATTCAGGACATCCTTTATTATATTTATATTATGCTATAAAAACAATTATTGTGAAAAATTATTATTGGCATATATTAAAAAAAGATCAAAAAGTATTGCTATAAATAAAGGGGAAAATATATGATACTAAAAAGTGGCTCTTTTGATAACATGGCACAATATGTAAAGCAAACCGAAGCAAAGATTTTTTTATTTGGAGCAGGAGTTATAGGAACTGTTACAGTGCCGGAAATATTACATCATTATGAATTAGAGCCATATGTTGAATGCTACATTGATAATGAAGAGAAAAAATGGGGCAAAATGCATAAAAACAATTATATGGAAATACCAGTTTTTTCTCCGCAATATCTTAATGAGCACCATGAAAATGTAATTGTTTTGTTAAATATTAGTCGGTATTCAGAGGTGCTGGATCAACTGGAACAGTTAAAAGCAACAGAAAAATTGATATGTTATATTATTCCCATGATGCTGATTTATGATATGGAGACAAAAGAACGCATAGGAGCGATTAAGGATTATACTTACCAACAGATACCTAAAAAAATACATTATATGTGGCTGGGGAAAAAAGAAATTCCAGAGCGACTCCAAAAATGTATCGATAGTTGGAAAAGGTTTTGTCCGGATTATGAGATAATTCAGTGGAATGAAGATAATTATGATCTGGAAAAGAATACATATATGAGGCAAGCATATGCCGCAAAGGCGTATGGATTTGTTCCGGATTATGCTCGCCTGGATATATTATATAACTATGGAGGAATATATCTGGATACAGACGTAGAGCTTATAAGGAATTTGGACGATTTACTGTATGAAGAAGCATTTTGTGGTGTTGAAAAATGGCAGGTCGTTAATTTTGGTGGATGTAGCGGTTCAACAAAAGGAAATAAGATGATAAAAGAATTTAGAGATAATCGAGAGAATCTGTTATTTGTAAATCCTGATGGAAGTTATAATAGGACAACGTGTGGATATTATGATACAAAAGTGTTGCTGAATCATGGATATAGAATTAATGGAAAAGTTCAAAAAATAAATGGTATGAACATTTATACCAGTGACTATTTTCATCCATACGATTACACATCTGGAATGACGCAACAAACTTCTAATACTTTTTCAATTCATCATTTTGATGGTGGTTGGTTGGATGAGATAATGAAAAAGGGTAATGAACAAACGGCAAAAAAATTTAATCAGTTGTACGAACTTACAAAACGATAGAGGAAAACAAATGAATGAAAAACCAGATTTAAGTATAATAATCCCTATTTACAATGTTGGAAAATATTTGGAAGAATGTTTAAACAGTGTATGTTATACAAGTGCGTATAACATAGAAATTATACTGGTTGATGATGGTTCGGTGGATGAAAGTGGTTCTATTTGTGATAAATATGCGAGAAATTTTAAAAATATAGTCGTAATACATAAGGCAAATAGAGGATTAGTTAGCGCTCGGCAGGCTGTGGTTGAATTGGCAAGAGGAAGATACGTAACATTTATAGACGGAGATGATTGGGTTGATGGAGAGATGTATGATAGTATCCTGGATAAATGTTATAAACTGGGAGAACCGCAAATTTTTGCATACGGTTGCATAGAGGAATATTCAAATTTTCAAAAAAAAATTATCAATAATATAAGTAAGGGAATGTATTTAAATGAGAAACTGGAACTCTTAAAAGACCAAATAATTACAGGAGATGTTTTCTTTGAGTGGAAAATACTACCTCATTTATGCGATAAAATGATTGAAAGAAATTTATTGAAGAAGCATATAAATGAAGTACCGGAATTTGTTACCTTTGGAGAAGATGCAGCCTGTAGCTTTCCTTGTATGATGGAGGCAAAATCCATTTATATAAGTGAAATAACGCCTTATCACTATCGGCAGAGAGAGGGGTCTATTGTTAAAAGCAAAAAGGAATTAGAACAAAGAAATTTTATAGCTATTTATAGGATTTTAAATCAAGCTTTTGCACTAAAAGATGCTTTAACAATTTCTTTAAAGAGGTATATGTTTTTTCTTTTGTTGCTAAAATCGTATTCCGCTTTAGAAAATATTATGCCACTTCCACCGTTTAAAAAAGTAAAGTTAGGAAGCAAAATATTAGTATATGGTGCTGGTGGATTTGGCAATGTTATAGAGGAATATATTGAAAAACGATCAGATTTTGTTTTGGCAGGCTGGACTGATAAACGTGCAGATGAATACCGAAAAACAAATCCTAAGATAAATTATTATAACTGTATATTTGACAAAGAATATGATTATATTGTTATATCTATTTTAAATGAAAAAGTGGCTGAAGATATATAAAATGATTTTATAAAAAAAGGTATACCGGAGCAGAAGATAGATTGGGTATCAGGAACAGTTTTAGATAAAATGCCATTACCTGACTGGATAATGTGAATACAAAACTCAAGGAAGAGAACAATTCAGGGAGGAATACAAAATGATAAATTTTGAATTGACCGCATCAATGATGTGTGCGAATTATGCAAATTTGGAAAAAGAAGTGCGGGATCTGGAAGCCGGTGGCATTGACTCCTTCCATATTGATATCATGGATGGACGATTTGTTCCTAACATGGCGATGTCTTTGAACGATATGGCGTATATTGCGTCAGCCACATCCAAGCCGTTGGATGTGCATCTTATGGTAGAACACCCCAATAACAATATTCATTTATTTCTCAACAAACTGAGGAAGGGAGATACAGTCTATATTCATCCGGAAGCAGAATACCATCCGTCTACAACCTTGCAGAAGGTAATCGATGCAGGGATGATTCCGGGTATTGCAATCAATCCGGGAACCAGTGTGGAGACGATCTTTGAAATGCTGCGTATTGTAGACAAGGTACTTGTTATGACGGTAAATCCCGGGAATGCAGGACAGATGTATATCCCTTATGTCGGAGAAAAAATTGCCCGGTTGGTACAACTGAAAAAAGAAATGAATTTCAAATTGTATTGGGATGGTGCCTGCGGTGCAGATAAGATTGCTGAATTCGCACCGAAGGGTATTGATGGGTTTGTTTTGGGCACGACAGTGTTGTTCGGAAAGGGCAAACCCTATGGAGAGATCCTGCATAATATCAGACAGCTGAATATTTAGTTTGGGTGGAGAGACGGAAGATGAAGATAGGTGTACTTGCATGGAAGAGCTTTGGACGAGAAGATATGATAGAAGCTTTTCGGAAGCTGGGACATGAAGTCGTGGAATTTACGTTGGAAAAAGAGAACCCGATGGAAGCGGCAGACCGGAAGCAGGTAGTGGAGAGACTGCAGTCATGGATACATAAAGCAGTTCCGAATATTTTATTTTCCTTCAATTACTTTCCGGTGCTGGCAGAGGCTGCAAAACAGGAAGGACTACCTTATATCTCCTGGATTTATGACAGTCCACATGTCCGAATGTATGATTACACAGTTGCATATCCGACAAATTACGTGTTTGTGTTTGATAGTGCAGTGTATCAGGAGTTCTATACCGGCGGAGTGCGAAATGTATATTTTCTTCCACTGGCGGCAAACCCGGAGAGATTGGGAAAACTGCAGGGAAAAGGTTTGCTGCATAAGGTTTCTTTTGTAGGATCATTGTACACGGAGCAACATTGCTTTTTCAATCGACTGCAGGGAATCACGGAATATACAAGAGGTTATTTGGAAGCGTTATTGCGAGCACAGCATCTGATCTATGGCGTGAATTTTATTCAGAGCTCTTTACCGGAGGCAGTTGTGGCGGATATGCAGAGAGTGTTGCCAATGCAACCGCAGGGTGTCGAGAGTAGGGAGTATTTGTTTGCACAATATGTGTTGGAACGTGAACTGACAGTACGGGAGCGGAGAGAATATCTGAGCGCAGTGGCGGAACGTTGTGGACTGGACTTATATACGCCGGATGCAACGGTGACTTTTCCGGGATGCAGGAATCATGGGACGGTAGATGCTTATAATCAGGCTCCTTATATATACAAAGAGTCGGCAATTAATCTGAACATAACGTTGCGTAGCATTATCAACGGAATTTCTTTACGGGCATTTGAAATTATGGGAGCCGGAGGTTTTTTGCTGACGAATTATCAGGAAGATTTTAATCAGTTTTTTACCCCAGGGGAAGATTATGTGTATTTTGACAGCAGGCAGGATTTGTTGACAAAAGTGGAATATTATCTGAAGAATGATGCTGAGAGAGAATGGATTGCGAAGAATGGCCTTCGGAAGATACAGGAACAGCATACCTATCTGCATCGGGCGGAAGAGATGCTCAGTTATGTGAAAGTGTAGGATAACAGAATGAATATTGCAGTGATTCTGGCTGGAGGAACAGGAAGACGTTTGGGAGCCGAGATCCCCAAACAGTATATTGAGATAGTCGGGAAACCGGTGATAGTATATAGCATGGAGACTTTTGCGGACGATGAATCAATTACGGGTTTACAAATCGTGGCGGAGGCGGAATGGCGTCCATTTATTGAAAAGTCAATGTCTCAGAAAATGACGGAAAAGGTTCTGGGATATTCTCAGCCGGGAGAAAACAGACAGTTGTCTATTTGGAATGCATTGCAGGATCTAAAGGCTAGGTGCCGGGAAAATGATGTTATTATTATTCACGATGCTGCAAGACCGCTGGTGTCTCAGAAACTTATTGATGATTGTCTGAAAGCATGTAGAGATCATGATGGTGCGATGGCTGCACTTCCTGTGAAGGACACAACATATTATTGTAGAAATGGGAAAATAGAATCTCTGCTGGATCGGAACAGACTGACTGCCGGACAGGCACCGGAGGCTTTCAGGTTTGGCAAATATTATCGGGCAAATGAGGCGTTATTGCCGGAGAAGATTTTGACAATAAATGGATCTACGGAACCTGCAATACTGGCGGGAATGGATATCCTGTGTGTACCCGGAGAAGAACGAAATTTCAAAATTACAACAGTTACTGATCTGGATCGTTTTCAACAGATTATGGAATAATAGATAGAAGGTAACAATATGAAGGCTTATGTATTACATGGAATCGGAGAATTTCAATATGAGGAAATCGGTACGCCAAAGATAGAACCCGGAACGGTATTGGTACAGGTGAAAGCAGCAGGAATCTGCGGATCAGATATTCCAAGAATCTATCGAACGGGAGCGTACCATCATCCGATGACACCTGGACATGAATTTGCCGGACTGGTGATCGCATTGGGGTCGGAGGTAGACGAAAAATGGCTGAATAAGAGAGTTGGCATATTTCCATTGATTCCCTGTATGGAATGTTCGCAATGTAAGAGACAGGAATATGAAATGTGTCAGCATTATAACTATTTGGGCTCCCGGACAGATGGCGGATTTGCAGAGTATGTAAGAGTCCCAGAGTGGAATCTGCTGGAACTCCCGGACAAGGTCACCTATCAGCAGGCAGCAATGCTGGAGCCGATGGCAGTGGCGGTGCACGCGATAAGAAGGGGTGGAATCACAGCAGCGGATACGGTCGCAGTGTGTGGTCTGGGGACAATCGGACTGTTCGTGACAATGTTTTTGCTAGAAATGGGATGCCGGAAGGTATATGTGGCAGGAAATAAGGCGTTCCAACGAGATATGGCAGAGACCATGGGGATTCTGCCGGAGAATTTCTGTGATATCAGAGTGAATGACTGGAATCAGTGGATTGCTGCGAAAACAGAGAATCAGGGAGTAGATGTATTCCTTGACTGTGTAGGGAAAAACGAAGTTCTCAGCCAGGGAATTCTGAGCCTTGGAGCAAAAGGTAGACTGATCACAGTTGGCAATCCTGCGGGAGATATTGCATTGCCCAAGGAAGTCTACTGGAGAATTCTCAGAAAACAGTTGCAAATAAGCGGAACTTGGAATTCTTCATTTACACATGATGCTCAGGATGATTGGCACTACGTTTTGGAGTGCCTGGAGCAAGGGAGGATCGCTCCGGAAAAAGTTATCACGCATATTTACCCTTTGGAAAGATTTCGAGAGGGATTTGAAATTATGCGTGATAAGACTGAAGACTATGTTAAGATTATGACGGATTTTTCGTAAAATTATTTTACAATGTGTGACAGCATTTCTGCGATACGATTTTCGTAGGAGTGCTGTTTTTTTACTTTATCATAGCCATTTTGAGCAATTCTCCGGCGAAGGTCATCGTGTTTCAAGTAAAAGTCGCATTTTTCAACTAGTTCTTCAATACTTGTATAAGCTTCCAAGTCTACACCGATGTCAAATAACTCCGGAAGCTCTTCCTGGTAATTTGTTATCAAAAATCCGCCACACCCGAGGATGTCAAAGATACGTAATGGGAGACCAGTCTGAATCGCCGGAATGGTCATATTCAAATTTATCTTGCTTAAGTGGAAGACTCTTGGCATCTCTGTAAGACTGTCTACGGTATTGTGTAGTATTACATTTTTCAATGGTGAAGTATCGCTATTGGTATACAAGGAAACAGAGAAATACTTTGCCAATGTATTCAAGGTATAGATCCGGGTACTTTCAGCAATCTGCATTCCGAGATATTCGTGAGCAGCAATATACACATCGAAATCAGTGATTGCATCGGTCGGTGCATAGAAGGCAGTGTCTTTTTTTAAGACAGATACCAGTTCCGGAGTGACGAGTTCTTCAGCAATATGGCACGCAGGAACTTTCAGGGATGCAGTGATAATACCCTGTATGTACCCTAATAGATATTCTGGGAGATTCGGAAGGTGATGCATAGGATTTTTCTCGGAATACAAGGATCCGACAAAAGATATGTCATCATGGAAGCGTTTGGTGTCATCTGAGGTAATTGCGGAGATTACATGGTCAAAGCGAGATACCTTGGATGCCAGGGGAAGATGGAAAGTTCCGGCTTCGTTGTAGGGATGAAAATATTCGTATTGTGCACGATCAAACAGAAATATTTTGTTAGTATCCCATTGAATTGCTGTAGAAAATAGTTCCGGAACAGGGCAGTCTACTGTCCAACACAGGTAAAATGTTTTGTAAACATGACAGATTTCCGCAATGGCAGGGAAGAAATTGACGCTGAATACAAAAAGAGGATGTTCCTGTTCCAAAATTGGATGAAGTATACGAATTTGTTCAGACGGAGTAAGATTTTTATTTGTAATCTCGGTAGTTTCTTCCAAAACTTCCAAACCAAAGGAACGGAATGTATCCGCAATATCTGGTTCACAGATACTGCCATAGCGATAGAGGAGAATTTTCATATAGTGTTGTCTGCCTTTCTGTAATGAATTATTATGTTAATAAAACAGAGTGTAACTTCCCATATCGTAAAATAAAATGTTCATGGAAATCTCCGTGTTGAGGCGGGAACCCCCTTTGTATGTTGATAAAAATATTATGGGACATATATGAGAAAAAGGCAAGAAAAAAGAAACGAGCAACCTTTTCCAGTCGTAAGACGAGATGTTAATGGGAAAATATCTGTGCAGGATTTCCTATTCAGAAAGATTTTATTAAAATCATTTTGAACCAGAAATTCTCGGATATATTAATTGTAAATAATATTGTTGACAATAGTTCGGCTGACCGATATATTAATAAATAGGAGGGAAGCAGATGATAATTAATGATTTACTTGAAAAAGAAAAAATGTCGAGGTATCGTTTGAGCAAGGAAAGCGGAGTTGCAATGACAACAATTACTGATATCTGTAATGGAAAAGCAGACCTTGATAAATGCACGGCAGGAACTCTGCATAAAATCGCCAAGGTGCTTAATGTAACGGTAGACTCGATATTGGAAAATAATAGTGCAGATAATATAGATTATAGATGTTCGTTTGAAACATTTAAAAGTAATACATGCCATCATGTAAAGGATATGGGTGATATAGATTTTATTATCGAAACACTTGAGACGGATGAAGTAAGAAAGCTTTATGAACGCAGATGGTGCAGAGAAGCTATGTATCTACTGGCTATGATTGATTACTTGTCCAGGATGAACGATTTACCTCTTTGTACAAATTATAATGATATTCGTTCCCAGAAGCTTGAAAAATTATATTTTTCTGCAGGTGTTGAAGTGGCATATGCAGCGACGGGAGATGAACGTATAAAAGAAAAGGCACTTGCAAATGCAATCCCGGAATTTATTCGATTCAACATTGTAGAAAGTGAGGTGCGAAATGTCTGCTGATAAGCCTTTTACAAAAGAAAATCTGGATAGCTATCTGAGGGAATTGGCAAAAGAATTTCGTAAAAAGAATGGCAATAAAATGTCGGCGGAAATTATTTTGATAGGTGGTGCGTCAATTCTTATCAACTATGGATTTAGAGAAATGACTTATGATATGGATGCAATTATTAAGTCATCTGGCGCAATGAAAGAGGCAATTAATTCAGTAGGTGATAGACTTGAATTACCGGTTGGATGGTTAAATACAGACTTTGCCAATACAAAGTCATATACACCTAGATTAGTGGAATACTCAAAGTATTATAAGACCTTTGCAAATATTCTTCAGGTTAGAACGGTATCAGCAGAATATCTTGTCGCGATGAAACTAATGGCAGGCCGGCAATATAAAAATGATTTATCTGATATTGTAGGTATTTTAATTGAGCAAGAAGAACGAAAGAAACCGTTGAGTTTTGAAGTTATTCAGAAGGCGATAGTAGATTTATACGATTCCTATGACAAGATACCAGAAGAGTCCAAAGTCTTTATGGAAGCTGTTTATAATAAAGAGGATTTACATGATTTTTATAGGCAGTGCAGAGAGATTGAACAGGAAAATAATGATACTTTAGTGGAATTTCAGGAAAATTATCCGGGAGTGCTTAATGGCGATAATCTTGCTGATGTTTTGAAAGCAGCAAGAGCAAAGAAGCAAGAGAAAAAAGAGAAGTAATTTTCCCTTGCATCTCCTCTGCAAATAGTATAAGATAAACTCAGTGTTGCAAACAAAATATTACAATAAAACGCACAATGGGGTGCATGCCGGGAGGCATGCGCCCTTTTTTGCGTCAGCACTGAATTTTATGCACGGCACATGAGTCCCTTATGCCGCAGGATTGATATCCGCTTTCGGTACATTCGGAGAGGTTGCCGGTGCATTCGTTGCATCCGGCGCGCCCGTGGCTTCCGGCGTAGCCTTAGGCTTTGCCTTCTCCAGGGATGCCTTCACCGCTTCCAGAAGCACCAGCGAAGTATATCTGGTCTCTGCGGAATAGGTGACCTGCTCCGGATCCTGCATCTCACAGAGCTGGTCATTTAGGGATTCCATGGTGGACTCGAGCAGTGGATACATGGTAGTAAGTGTTTCGCTCGGATCGGCGAGGCTGACGGATGTGATGGCGTGGTCGCTCACGATGACTTCCACATTGACGGTCTCACTGCCGAGGATCAGCTCCGTGGTATAGATTCCGGGGATATATGTATTGCCGGTATCGGCAACGGCCCCGGTGGAGACATCCGCCACATTGTCCGGCATTTCGGCAGCAGCAGTACCGTCAGGGGAATCCGGTGTCCCATAGGAGGCATCCGTATCCTTGCCCGGCAGCAACAGCATTAACAGTAATATGATGAACAACACCCCCAGCGCGGCGAAGATTCCGGTATAGAGCAGTTCTTTTCTGCGAAGTACGACGATCTTTGTATTTGCACTCATTCTTAAGTCTCCTTGGAATGATGGGATGATCTTTATAAATAGTATGCGCAGGACCTCCCACGTAGTACCGTAAATGAGGAGAACTTCGCATTGACAAGACAAAACAGGCATTGCTATAGTTAGTGTAAGTATTTTTCACGGATGCGTCCGCCCCGTGGAAAAGGAGCAGACAGGCGGCGCAGAAACGAGGGTAACGATGAACAATTATACCAAGGAAGATATCATCCGTCTTGTGGAAGAAGAGGATGTGGAATTCATCCGTCTGCAGTTCACGGATCTGTTTGGCAATCTGAAAAATATTGCAGTGACAGCCAGTCAGCTGGATCGTGTACTGAACAATAAATGCATGTTCGACGGCTCCGCCATCGACGGCTTCGCCCGGATCGAGGAATCCGATATGTATCTGTATCCGGATTTGTCTACGCTGGAGATCTTCCCCTGGAGACCCCAGCAGGGCAAGGTGGCACGTATGATCTGTGATGTCTATCGCCCCAACGGCCAGCCTTTTGAGGGCGATCCCCGTTACGTGCTGAAGCGTGCGGTACAGCAGGCTGAGGATATGGGATATACGTTCGAGGTAGGTCCCGAATGTGAATTTTTCCTGTTCAATACCGATGAAAATACCATGCCTACGACCAACACCCACGAACAGGCCGGATATTTCGATATCGGGCCGTTAGACTTTGGTGAGAATGCCCGTCGTGACATCGTTATGAATCTGGAGGATATGGGATTCGTCATCGAGGCATCCCATCACGAGATGGCTCCGGCACAGCATGAGATCGACTTCAAATACGATGAAGCGTTACATACTGCGGACAATATTATGACGTTCAAGATGGCGGTGCGTACCATCGCAAGACGCCACGGTCTGCACGCAACATTTATGCCGAAGCCGAAGTTCGGCGTCAACGGTTCCGGCATGCACATCAATATGTCTCTGCAAAAGGACGGGAAAAATATTTTCCAGGATGCATCCGATCCTAACGGTCTGAGTAAGGAAGCTTATTATTTCATCGGTGGTATCATGAAGCATATCAAAGGAATGGCAGCGATCACGAATCCGCTGGTGAATTCCTATAAGCGCCTGGTACCCGGCTTCGAGGCACCGGTCTATATCGCATGGAGCACAACGAACCGCAGCCCCCTGATCCGTATTCCGGCTACCGCAGACGGAGAGGGTACCCGTATCGAGCTGCGTAGCCCCGATTCCGCAGCAAACCCTTATCTGACGCTGGCAGTCTGCTTAAGCGCGGGCTTGCAGGGCATCCGGGAGAAGATCCTGCCCCCCGAGAGCATCAATGCGAACATTTTTGCACTGACCGCCAAAGAGCGGAAAGAGCTGAACATCGACCAGCTGCCGGGCACTTTGCTGGAGGCAGTGGAAGAACTGGAGAAGGATACCTTTATCCAGGATGTCTTAGGCGAGCATATTGCCGGAAAATACATCGATGCCAAGCGCAAGGAATGGCATGAGTACCGCTCCCAGGTATCTGAATGGGAGATTCAGGAGTATCTGTATAAGTATTGATGAAATCCTTTCTTTTGTAATGAAAGAGTAAAAACACAGAAGAAAGGAGGTGGGCGAATGACGAACATTATTGTCGTGCTGCCGAAGCTGGAGGAAGCCAAAGGCGTCAAAAGTATCCTGGTACGCAGCGGCTTCCAGGTCACGGGTATCTGTACTACGGGCACCCAGGCAATCAGCCAGATGGACGGACTGAATGACGGAATCGTGATCTGCAGTTATAAGCTGGCGGATATGATATATACAGAACTTCATGATGATCTGCCGGAGGGCTTCGAGATGCTTTTGATGGCATCTCGGAATCTGATCAGCGAATGCTACGGCAACGGCATCGTATGTCTCTCCATGCCGTTAAAGGTTCAGGACCTGATCAATACGGTAAATCTGATGGTAGAAGGCGTGGAGCGCCGCAGAAGAAAACGGCGCATGCAGCCGAAGACCCGCAATGCAGCGGATGAAAAAGCGATCAAAGATGCCAAGGAGCTTTTGATGGCAAGAAATCATATGACGGAAGAAGAAGCCCACCGGTATCTTCAGAAGACCAGTATGGACAGTGGGACGAATCTGGTAGAGACGGCACAGATGGTGCTGTCGATGATGACAGAATAGGGAGATCGAGATACAATGAAACGGCTGAATATACATAGCAAATATCATCTGCAGTTTGTTCACAAACTACTGATGTTATTTTTTGTGATCATGGCAATATGTCTGATAATAAATGTGAATGCTTATCATCTGACATATGTAGGACAGGCAACAATTCCCTTTTTACAGGAGGGAGATTATGTGGTAGAGGTTACCTATACAGGTGCAGGCAGTGGAAGCAGCTGCATTCTGTATTCTGATCAGGCGGTATCCGGGAATAATCTGACGGGAGAACCGCTGGCTGAGGAAGCATTAAAGGATTATACAGGAATTGTCAGATTGCAGTTACACCTTGAAAAAGGGACCTATGGAATAGAAACAAGGATTACGTCTGGAGATGCTGTAGAAATTCAGAGAATAGAGATTCAAAGTATTCAATTGCCTAATACCGATTCGTATTTTATGGCGGTACTGTTTCTACTGTTGGCACTGCTTACCTTCTGTTTAGGAAGCTATGTCCCGTTGGAAAAATACCGGACGATAGCAATACTGGTAGGGATAGGCGTTGCTGCAAGTTTTCCTCTTTTCTGCAATGCACTTATGTCAGGACATGATATAGCGTTCCATCTTGCAAGAATAGAGGGAATATACCAGGCATTGAGAGCAGGAGAATTTCCGGTAAAGGTGAATCCCATTCAGGCCGCCGGTTACGGGAGCCTGTCGGCAACGATGTATCCGCAGCTGTTTTTGTATCCTTTTGCCCTATTGCGGTTTGCCAGGGTTTCTCTGATGCTCTGTTTCAAACTGTTGCTGCTTTGCATAAATATTGGGGCAGCGCTGCTGGCATATTTCGGCGCCAGAAGAATCTGCCATTCCGAGCGGATCGGATGGGTATGCAGCCTGCTGTATACGTTTTCCCTGTACCGTTTGAATGATGTGTTATACAGATGCGCCGTAGGAGAGGCTCTGGCTATGACATTCCTGCCGTTAATCCTGTGGGGATGCTATGAAGTATTCTGGGGAGATCACAGGAAATGGTACCTGTTAATGTTGGGGATGACGGCAGTTGTGCAGTCTCATGTGCTGACAACCGAAATTTGTGTGGTCCTGCTGGCAGCGGAAGCCATCGTATTTATTGTCAGCCGCCGGAAAACAGATATGTGGAAACGGCTGTTTTCCGGCATCAAGGCGGCGGTCTGTACACTTTTGTTAAACATCAGTTTTCTGGTACCGTTCCTGTATTTCAGCGGACAGGAGCTGGTGGTCATGCAGATGGATCCCAATGTACCGGACAGCGTGGTGTATTTTACCCAGATGTTTACCAACTATATGAAGGCGGACGGACATAACATTGGAGCCGGTAGTACCCAGGGAGAAATGCCTTTGACAGTAGGTGCTGTCCTGCTGGCAGGCGCAATCCTGTTCTGTTACCAGAGCGCCCGGAAAAAGGAAGCGGATGCAGTAGAGAGAGCCGGAAGACAGTGTCTGCTGTTTTCGGTAGTGTGTATAGTATTTTGCTCCTACATATTTCCGTGGACAAAATTATATGAACTGCCATTGTTTCATACTTTGACAGCACCTTTGCAGTATACCTGGCGAATGTTATCTCCGGTCAGTCTGTTGCTATGCATTCCAACGGCGATAGGAGTTGTGAGAACGGCAGAAGATCCTGATAAAAAATGGATCTATGGAGTCATGGGGGTTCTCCTGTTTCTGTCCACGACCTACTTCTTCGACAGCATCACAGACGGAATGGATATGATGACAGACAAAGTGCAGGCAGACGGAACCGATGGAGGGGATACCCTGTACATGTTTTACACAGAAGATGCAAAGCTGAACTATTATCGGGGGGAAGCTGTTGTTTACAATAAGGATGGTGTGCAGGTAACTTATTCCAGTTATGAGAAAAAGGGAAATAACATCCAGGTACACGTATCTGCGCAGGAACAGACGCAGCTGTATCTGCCGGATTATTATATCCCCGGATATTATGTAGAAATTAATGGAGAGAAACAGGAGGCCTTATATGGAGATACCCTGGTATCCTGTGTGGTTCCGAAAGGAGAGTCTGACATCTGTGTGTGGTATGAAGGATTACCGTGGATGCATGTAACGGATGCCATAAGCGGAATTGCGTTTTTGGGTCTGGGAGGATATGGAATCTGGAAATTATTGTGTCATAAGAAGAAAGTCGTAGGAGAAAACTGATATGAAATTCACAAAAATGCAAGGATGTGGCAATGATTATGTATATATCAACGGCTTTACGGAGAAGCTTTCAGCGGAAGAGAAGCCAGAGATCGTCAGAAAGCTTAGCGACAGGCATTTCGGCATCGGCGGAGACGGTGTGATCTTCATTAATCCGGCAGAGGAAGCGGATTTCGAGATGGAGATGTACAATGCGGATGGCAGCCGCTCAGAGATGTGCGGCAACGGTATCCGCTGCGTGGCAAAATACGTCTATGATAAGGGACTGACGGACCGGGAAGACATCACCATCGTCAGCGCCGGAAAAATAAAATACCTGAAACTTACTGTGGAGGGTAAAACTGCCACAGACAGAGGACAGGTGACACTGGTACAGGTGAACATGGGCAATCCCATTCTCACACCGGCAGAGGTACCGGTGACGGCAGCGGCTACACAGGAGACAGCAGATGGATCTGCTGTGGTAAATGCACCGATCACGGTAGATGGTACGGAATACCGCATGACCTGTGTCTCCATGGGCAATCCTCATGCCATTGTATTTATGGAAGGTGTCAGGGATCTGGACATTGAAAAGATCGGTCCGGAGTTTGAACATCATTCCTGTTTCCCTAACCGGACGAACACCGAATTCGTAGAGATTCTGGACCGGAAAAATGTATTCATGCGCGTCTGGGAGAGAGGCACCGGGGAGACCCTTGCCTGCGGTACCGGATGTTGCGCTACGGCGGTGGCATGCGTGTTAAATGGTTTGACGGACGAGGAAATAACTGTTAAACTATTAGGCGGTGAACTGCACATCAAATGGGACCGCACAGCGAATCTGGTCTACATGACCGGACCTGCGAAGATCGTATTTGAGGGCGAAGTTGACCCGTACTCCGTCTAAACCAGATTTTGAATCGACAGCAAGGTGACAGCAATACTGCACTAAGGATAATAGAGAGGAGAACGTACTATGTTTAAAGTAAACGACAACTATTTAAAACTTCCCGGAAGCTATTTATTTTCCACCATCGGTAAAAAGGTAAATGCGTATTCCGCAGCACACCCGGACAAAAAGATCATCCGTCTGGGAATCGGAGATGTAACACAGCCTCTGGCACCTGCCATCATTGATGCGCTGCACGGTGCGGTGGATGAGATGGGAAAAGCGGAGACTTTTCATGGTTACGCTCCCGACCTTGGCTATGAGTTCCTGCGCAATGCCATTGCAGAGAACGACTATAAGGCAAGAGGCTGTGACATTGCACCGGACGAGATCTTTGTATCGGATGGAGCAAAATGTGACTGCGGCAATATTCAGGAGATCTTCAGCCTGGACAATAAAATCGCGGTATGTGACCCTGTTTACCCTGTATACGTGGATTCTAACGTCATGGCAGGCAGAACCGGCACTTACGATCCGAAGTCCGAGACCTGGAGTGATGTGATTTATATGCCCTGTCTGGCAGAGAACGGTTTCGCACCGGAACTGCCGAAGGAGACCCCGGATCTGATCTATTTATGCTTCCCCAACAACCCTACCGGTGCCACGATCACCAAAGCACAGCTGCAGGAATGGGTGGACTATGCCAATAAAGTAGGTGCTGTCATTCTGTATGATGCAGCTTACGAAGCATATATTTCCGAGCCGGATGTGCCTCACAGTATCTATGAATGTGAAGGAGCCAGAACCTGTGCCATCGAATTCCGTTCCTTCTCCAAAAATGCCGGCTTTACCGGAGTGCGTCTGGGCTTTACCGTGATCCCCAAGGATTTAAAGAGCGGGGATGTCAGTCTCCATGCACTGTGGGCGAGAAGACACGGCACCAAATACAACGGAGCACCCTACATCGTACAGCGTGCCGGTGAAGCCGTATATTCTGCGGCAGGTAAGGCACAGCTGAAGGAGCAGGTTGCTTATTACATGAACAACGCACATTATATCCTGAACGGCTTAAAAGAAGCGGGATTTACCGTATCCGGCGGTGTGAACGCTCCCTATATCTGGCTGAAGGCGCCGAACGGCATGACCAGTTGGGAATTCTTCGATTATCTGTTAGAGAATGTCAACGTGGTAGGTACCCCCGGATCCGGATTCGGCCCCAGCGGTGAGCATTATTTCCGTCTGACGGCATTCGGCAGCTACGAGAATACCGTAGAGGCAGTGGACCGACTGAAGAAGATCCGTCTGTAGGCTGTTGGGGATAGCAGACAATTTATCCATAGGTGAAGTATGTGCGGCTGCTTAGAGAGAAACAGCCGCTTTTTGCCATAAAAGGAGCAGGGAAAACATGTGGGAAAAACAGAAAAAGATCATACAATGGAGCAGTCTTGCATTGATCCTGCTGACAGGGATCATTGTATGGCGGGTCAATTATGAGATTGATTTTATGATGGACGATGAATGGTATTCCACGTTGTTGTATGCGGATACGCCGATCCGCAATCCCGGGGATATTGTCCATGCGCAGATCTGGCATTATTTTAACTGGGGCGGCAGAAGCATGGCTCACGCGCTGCTGCAGATGATCCTGTTAACCGGTGAGAGCTGGGCGGATATTCTGAACACGGCAATGACGTTTATACTGGCGTGGCTGATCTGCCAGGCTGCCGGCAGAGTTCGTATGCCCTATTATTTTGCGGCACTGGGAATGCTGTTTGGACTGAATGCCAACTGGAAAATGAGCATGTTCTGGGAAGCGGGTGCAGCGAATTATCTGTACATGACAGGATTTATCCTGGCGTTTCTGTTCTGCTATCTGAAATATGAGGAGAAGAATCTGTGGGGGATCACAGTCTGGATCCTCCCACTGGGATTGATCGCTGGCTGGAGCAATGAAAATATGGGGCCGACGGTCTGGATCTTAAGCCTGGTGGTAATGCTACTCCGCCGCAGAGAACAAAAAAAGATTCCGGTATGGATGTATCTGGGAAATATCAGCTGCCTCGCGGGAAGCATTCTGATGATCGTGGCACCGGGGAATTTTGTCCGCAGCGGGGAGACGGCGGAGAGCACCCGGGGAATACTGTGGAACCTCTATCTGCGCTGCTACAGCGAGGCAAGAGGAGCATTGGAATATCTGTTTCCCACGTTGCTGCTTACGGCGGTTGCCCTTGTGATATGCAAGGGGATTTTAAAAGAAAAAATAGGAAGAGATAACGGACTGCTTTTGCTGGGAGCACTGCTGTCGTGGGGAGCAATGATATTGTCGCCCCATTATCCGGACAGAGCAAGCTTTGGAACAATGGCACTGTTGCTCTGCGTGATATTGTCTATGGCGGGAAAAGCGGTGGACAGGCAGAAGGAAAATGCCTGGATGTATTACAGCTGTGCGATGCTGGTATGGCTGAGGGGCATGTATTATCTTGCGGAATTCCTGGGATTATGCTGGGGATGGATCAGATAAGGACAGGCGGAACAGTCTGCACAGATTAGATAGATTAAGATAGATGGAATAAGGAAGGAGCCGGAGCATGGGCGAAAGTATATTGAAACTGCAGCAGATCCGGAAATCTTTTGATCATACGGAAGTATTAAAGGGAGTGGACCTGGAGGTGGCACAGGGCGAGTTTATTACGCTGTTAGGAGCCTCCGGATGCGGCAAGACCACCACACTCCGGATCATTGCGGGACTGGAGCTGCCGGATTCCGGAAGTGTGATCCTGGAGGGAAGAGACATTACGGACTGGGAACCCAATAAGCGGGACGTAAATACGGTTTTCCAAAATTACGCATTGTTTCCGCATATGAATGTGGCGGATAATGTAGGATACGGACTGAAGATCCGTAAAGTGCCGAAAGCAGAGATCGCAGAACGGGTGAAGCAGGCCCTGCGGCTGGTACAGCTGGAAGAATACGGGAAACGTATGCCGGATCAGCTGTCCGGTGGCCAGAGGCAGCGGATTGCCATCGCAAGAGCTGTGATCAACGAACCGAAAGTATTGCTGTTAGATGAGCCGCTGGGTGCACTGGATCTGAAACTGCGCAGGCAGATGCAGCTGGAACTGAAGCGGCTGCAGAAACAGCTGGGTATCACGTTTATTTATATTACCCATGATCAGGAAGAAGCCATTAATATGTCGGACCGCATCGGTGTCATGCACGAAGGAGTACTGGAGCAGTTGGGGACTCCGAATGAGGTATACTATCAGCCCAGGACCAGCTATGTGGCGGATTTTGTAGGCAATGCGAATATTCTGCATCTGGGATCCGAGACGCTGGCGATCCGTACGGAGAATATTCTGATGAATGGGGAAGAGGGCTGTGTCCATGAGGCGTCCGTGGTGGAAAAAAGCTTTGCCGGCGGACAACTGCGGATCCTGTTCCGCTTGCCTGACGGACAGCTTCTGACAGCCAGCCGCTATGGGATCGATCATAATCTGCAGCCGGGACAGACGGTAAAGATCGGCTGGGATGCGAAAAATGCTGTGAAGGTAATAGATAATGATGAAGACGAAAAAAAGTAGTGGCAGGCGGGATGCCGGGAATATAGGACTGCTCATACCTATGTATGTGTTCACTGTGCTGTTCGTGGCGCTGCCGATCCTGTATATGTTCCTGCTGAGCTTTTTACAGCGTGCGCAGGTCTGGGGTGTGGATTTTACATTTACACTGGATAATTACAAACGCATATTGGAACCGTTGTACCTGAATACTTTTCTGCAATCTCTGAAGCTGGCATTCACGTCCACACTGCTCGTGGCGCTGATCGGCTACCCGTATGGGTATTTTATGGCACAGATGAATGCAGTATGGAAGCGCAGAATGCTGCTGCTTATCATGATCCCGTTCTGGACCAGTGGGCTGATCCGCCTGTATGGCTGGATCATCGTGTTCCGCAGTAACGGCGTATTGGATAAGATTTTGATGGGACTGCATCTGACGGATCAGCCGTTAAAGCTGCTCTACACTTATCCGGCAGTCGTAGTGGGCATGGTATATGCTCTGCTGCCTTTTATGATCCTGGCAGTGTATTCCAGTGCGGAGAAACTGGATCATTCTCTGGTGGAAGCCTCCAGGGATCTGGGAGCATCCTCATGGAAAGCGTTTTGGACAGTCAGCTTCCGGCTGACCCTGCCTGGACTTTTGTCCGGAGTGGTTCTTTCTTTTATCCCATCCATGGGTCTGTTCTTCATCGCGGATATTCTGGGAGGCAATAAGATCGTTCTGGTGGGAAGTGTGATCCAGGAGCAGATCACCAAGGGACGTAACCAGCCTTTTGCGGCGGCACTGTCAGCTGTATTGATGGTACTGACTTCCGTGATGATCCGCCTGTATCGTAAGATTACCGGAACCTCGCAGTTAGAAGGGATGCTGTAAGTATGAAGAAGAAAAAATGGCCCTTTATTTATGTGGCTGTGATCACGATCCTGACCTATATTCCGATCCTGTTAACAGTGGTGTATTCTTTTAATGCCTCCAAACTGACCTCTGTGTGGGAAGGCTTTTCCCTGAAGTGGTACCGGGAATTATTCCGGGACAGAGATCTGGGAGAAGCGCTGGCGGGCAGCCTGATCCTGGCGGTGCTCAGTTGTACCTTCGCTGTGCTGATCGGTACTTCGGGGGCACTGGGGATGAGTCGCAGGAAGAGAAAACTGAATGAGGCTGTGGCTTATGTGTCTACCCTGCCGATCATGATCCCGGAGATCATTCTGGGTATGGTATTTTTGTCCGTATTTTCTCTGATGGGTCTGCCATTCGGTATGGTCACGTTGGTGATCGCCCATACTACATTTTGTGTGCCGTATATTTTTACGATGGTAAGGGCGAGGCTGGTGGGAATGGACCATTCCCTGGAAGAAGCGGCCTTGGACCTGGGAGCGTCGAAATGGCAGGTATTCCGGGACGTGATACTTCCGCAGATCCTGCCGGCGATCCTGTCGGGAGTACTGCTGGCATTTGCCATGTCTTTTGATGATGTGGTGATCAGCATATTTGTCACCGGACCGAAGGTCAATACTCTGCCGGTGAAGATCTATACGAAATTGAAGACCGGTGTGACACCGGAGATCAACGCACTTGCAACAGTCATGCTGCTTGTGATATTGTTGTTCCTGGCGGGAGTGTATTCCCATAATCATCATGGGAAAATAGAAGCGGATGTAGAAAATCTGCATCGAAGGAGGAGATTATGAAGAAAAAGCTGGCAATGCTGTTGGCAGCGACCATGCTGGTCACGCTGTTTACCGGCTGTGGAGCAGGCGGGAAAGAAGACAAGGGAGAACTGAATCTCTATACCTGGGATGGCATGTTCCCTCAGGAGATCCTGGACGGTTTTGAAAAAGAGACCGGTATCCGGATCAATTATTCTAACTTTGATTATGATGAAGATATGCTGGCAAAGCTGGAGGAGACCAAGGGCGGTGATTACGATCTGGTCATTGCGGATGATTATATCATCGAACTTGCGATACAGGAGGGACTGGTGCAGAAGCTGGATACATCCAGGATCAGCAGCTATGATAATCTGAATCCGGTGTTTATGTCACAGTTCTATGATCCGCAGAATGAATACACTGTGCCCTACGGAGCGGGCATTCCTCTGATCGTATACGATCCGGGACTGACGGATGTGAAGATTACGGGATATGAAGATCTGTGGAATCCGGAATTGGAAAACAATGTGGCACTGACTGCAAATTACCGTGTCATTGATGGAATTACCCTAAAGACCATGGGAGAATCCTTTAACACAGAGGATCTGGATGTGATCCGGGCAGCGGGAGATAAACTGCTGACACTGGCTCCCAACATCCGTGTGATCAATGACAATAATACGCAGGATTATCTGATCAGCGGGGAAGTCGCAGCGGCATTTCTGTACACTTCCCAGGTGTCCACGGCACTGCAGGCCAGACCGGACCTGGAGGTAGTATATCCGAAGGAAGGTCTCGGATTCGGTATCATGGCAGGGTTTGTTCCTGCGAAGGCACCCAATGCAGATGCGGCATATGCATTTTTAGATTATATCAACCAACCGGAAAATGCGGCAAAATGCTTTGAATATATTGGCTATTACTGCACAAATAAGGCCGCGGAAGAGTATATTTCCGAGGATATGAAGAAAATGATCGTATTGCCGGAAGATGCTGCGGAGGGCGAGATCGTGCAGAATATCTCCCAGGAGGCAGAGGATCTGCATGCGGAGATCTGGAATCAGTTCAAGAATGCATGTAATTAACCTTCCGTTCAGCCCGCGCCATTCGCTGAATGGATGAAAAAAGTTCTTGACAGATTTCTTTCGTGCGCATATTATAAACCTAAGTTGAAAAACTAATTTGTAAATGCTATGAAAGAGACTCTTGCCAAGGGAAACGACAGGAATACAGCGTCACCGACTGAGAGCGCTGTTTGCGGAAGCTGGCGAAGGGAACACTCCGGAGCAGGTGATCTGAACTGCAGAATATCACATGCAGCTAGGATGACACGTTGCACGCGTTAAGTGACAAGAGTGGATAGGCAAAGGCGCCTGTCAATTCGGGTGGTACCACGGATTAGATGATTCGTCCCGGGATATGTTTTAACATGTCCCGGGGCTTTTTGTATTCAAAAATAAGCTGTACAGGGAGCGCACATTCGGGACACTATATAACAGGAGGTGCGATATGTACAGAGATTTAACAATGAAAGAGATCAGTGAACAGCAGATCGGACAGACTTTGCAGGTGGCAGGCTGGGTGGAGAACATCCGTGACCACGGCGGCGTATCCTTTATCGATCTGCGGGATATGTACGGTGTATTACAGGTGGTCATCCGTAAGCCGGAGCTTTTAAAGGGCATCACCAAGGAAATGTGCCTGTCCATAACCGGTCTCATGGAGCACAGAGACGAAGAAACCTACAACCCGAAGATTCCTTCCGGCACCATCGAACTGGAAGCACACAAGATCGATGTGTTGGGAAGAGTATATAAACAGCTTCCTTTCGAGATCCAGACGTCTAAAGAGATCCGGGAAGATGTGAGATTAAAATATCGTTATCTTGACCTTAGAAATGCAAAAGTAAAGGACAACATTGTATTTCGTTCCAAGGTGATCAGTTATCTGCGCCAGAAGATGACGGACATGGGATTTTTGGAGATTCAGACCCCGATCCTGTGTGCTTCTTCTCCCGAGGGCGCCAGAGACTATATTGTTCCCAGCAGAAAATTTAAAGGAAAATTCTATGCGCTGCCCCAGGCACCGCAGCAATATAAGCAGCTGCTCATGGCTTCCGGCTTCGATAAGTATTTCCAGATCGCTCCCTGCTTCCGTGATGAGGATGCCAGAGCAGACAGATCTCCCGGAGAGTTCTATCAGCTGGACTTCGAGATGAGCTTCGTGACTCAGGAGGATGTCTTCAAGGTCGGTGAGGAAGTATTGCATGATACCTTTGTAAAGTTTGCTCCCGAAGGCAGCAGGATCACCGAGACACCGTTCCCCATCATCAGTTACAAACAGGCAATGCTGGAGTTCGGCTGTGACAAGCCGGATCTGCGCAATCCTTTGAGAATTATGGATGTGACGGAGTTTTTCCAGAGATGTACGTTTAAACCTTTTATCGGCAGAACCGTCCGTGCCATCAAAGTACATGCGGAGATGTCCAAAGGCTTCCATGAGAAGCTGTTAAGCTTTGCGACTTCTCTTGGTATGGGTGGACTTGGTTATCTCGAAGTGGCGGAGGATATGAGCTACAAGGGCCCCATCGATAAATTTATCCCCGAAGAGATGAAGGGAGAACTGGCAGAAATGGCAGGACTTTCTGCCGGAGATACCATCTTCTTCATTGCGGACAAAGAGGATAAGGCGAACTACTATGCAGGTCATATCCGTACCGAGCTGGGCGAGAAGCTGGATCTGATCGAGAAGGATGCTTACCGTTTCTGCTATGTGAACGATTTCCCGATGTTTGAGCTGGATCCCGAGACGAAGCAGATCGGATTCACCCACAATCCGTTCTCTATGCCCCAGGGCGGTCTGGAAGCATTGAATACTATGGATCCGTTGGAGATCCTGGCTTATCAGTACGACATCGTATGCAGCGGTGTGGTTCTGTCCTCCGGCGCAGTACGTAACC
>SAMEA3663023__coassemble_880_pt1 | contig 27051 bp, 20 predicted proteins | sample SAMEA3663023__metabat2_low_PE_007 | metagenome-assembled genome bin SAMEA3663023 (sample SAMEA3663023) | pig gut metagenome | biome: pig gut; feature: pig-associated habitat; material: faeces | place: France | collected 2012 | reverse complement strand
TCATATGGGAAACCTGGCTGTATCCTACATAAGAACCATTGATCCATACATAAAAGCAACTGTCTACTCCTTCAAAGTTCAAAAAAGCTTTTGATGCTTTCTCATCTCTACTGTACTCAAAATTATATACATAGGCTCCACACGGAATATCCTGCGGCACATATGGTGGATCAAATGGAAACGGATACCGGATGTTTGTATACTGATGTGTATCATATCCTGCCATCTGCCATACACTTGGAACCTGAATCTCATCAAAATTTTCTGTATCATAATTCTTCTCAAAGAAAGAATCCTTAATATTATAGATGCTTGTAAAATACTGGAATTTCCAAGTTCCGTTTAATAACTGCATACGGTCTGATTCTTCCCTGTGTTCCACCAAATTATCCATTCTTTTGGATGCTGGAATATAATAGGCTCTGGCTGGCATTGTGTTTTCGTGCAGTACGTTTAAGTTTTCATAATAACGTGGTACAATCATAAATAGCTCTCCTTCAATACATATACTTTTTTGTTTTTTGCTTTTCTAAAATAAACCTTAATACTTTACTTATATGCTTGCATTCCTTTGTTATGTTATATATAGCTTATCTTATTCTGCAAAATATGTCTATGAATTGGATTGGATAAAATATGCACTAAATGATACAATAATAAAAAGTGTGAAAAGAGGTGCTGCTCTATGTATATGAATACTGGTTATCTGAATCACTCCCACATGGATTTCAAAAACAAAAGTCGTCCACTGATTGTAGGAAGCTGTGGCACTTATCGCCTTTCCAGCTATCCAAAATTGCCAACCTACCGTCCAAAGGGACGCCTGGATTATCAGATCATCTATATCACTGCTGGTTGTGGGCATTTTCATTTTGACAATGTAGATAACGAAACGATTGTTCCCGCCGGTAATATTGTGCTGTACAGACCGAAGGAACTTCAGAAATATGAATATTATGGAGAAGATAAGACAGAAGTATACTGGATTCATTTTACAGGTAGCAATGTAAAAAATATCTTGCGTCAGTATGGATTTCCGGATAAAGAACGAGTTTTCCAAATCGGCACATCTATGGAATATGAACGGATTTTCAAGAGTATTATCATAGAGCTTCAACACTGTCAAAACGACTATGAGGAAATGCTTGTTCTTCTGCTTCGTCATCTGCTAATCAATTTCCACCGAGAACTGACACGGGAACATATTCTGAAAAGCGAATACCTGGATCAGGAAATGAACACTGCAGTTACCTATTTCAGCGAAAATTATAATCAGAACATCAACATAGAGGATTACGCAGCCTCACGAGGAATGAGTGTCAGCTGGTTTATCCGGAATTTCAAAAAATACACCGGTTCCACACCAATGCAATTCATCGTAGAAACCCGGATCAACAATGCTCAGATGCTACTTGATGCAACAACCTATTCCATCAATGAAATCTCTAAAATCGTCGGATATGATAACCAGCTATATTTCAGTCGGCTTTTTCACAAGCTGAAAGGATATTCACCGAGAGAATACCGAAAGCTGAGAAACAAATTCTGAAATCCACAAAGAGGATACCATCGAATCATCAAAACAATGATTTGTGGTATCCTCTTCTCACTTTTGCAACTTGTAAAAGAAAAGCAGATTAAATCTGTTTGTATCGGACGTATCTATAAAATACCCAAAATTTATGTTTTGGAATATTTACAGATACCTTTCTAATTTCATTTTATGTATACTATAATGCTCTTGTCATGGCAGATGAGCTGAAGCATATCAGATTCCATGATTTACGCCATAGCTGTGCTACGCTTTTATATGACAGCGGTATAGACATGAAAGCAATTCAGGAATGGCTGGGACACAGTAATATTTCCACCACCATGAATATCTATGCTCATCTGAACTATAAGAACAAGGTTATATCTGCAAATGCGATAGCCGGAATTATACCAAATTACAAAGAAAAAGAACCCCGAACAGCAGCGAACTAACCGGGATTCTTCCTCATGCCATACTGCTGGTGGCCGGACTTGAACCGGCACGGAGTTGCCCCCGAGGGATTTTAAGTCCCTTGCGTCTGCCTATTCCGCCACACCAGCATGGTGTGTATATACATCAATCGGAGGGTTTTTCCCTGATATTTGGAGGGATATTTCCGATGGATGAACAAATTAAAATTTTTTGATTTTCTGGAAACCCAGTAAAATCAGGGGTTTGCACGATATTGTGTGGAATATACGTGTGGGATTTTAAGTCCCTTGCGTCTGCCTATTCCGCCACACCAGCGGACGCATCACACATTTTATTAAATGTGCAACTGGATGGAGGTGGATTCGAACCACCGAAGCAATTTGCAGCAGATTTACAGTCTGTCCCCTTTGGCCACTCGGGAATCCATCCATGTCAGGCAAAGTGCCCTAACAATGTGAAATTGTAGCATATGTTCACACAAATTGCAAGATATTTTTTCTTATTTTAGTGTAAAAGTTCAGCCATAGGATGACAGAAGCGACAATTGGGTAATCGCACTCAAAGCGTGCTAATGCGACTTTGCGAATGGCGCAGGCTGAACTGCTTCAATATAGTACAGATAAAACGGATACTGCGCCAGCTGCATCTGCCCGTGATCGGTCACCTGATACCCTTTCTGCTGCAGTTCTGCGAAAGAGTCATCGCTCATGGCATCCGGTGTAAAGTACCAGAATCTATCGGATTCTGCCTGGTTGTAATCGCCGTTTACGATCTCATTATCGGGGTAATAATAATACAGTACTGTCCATCCCAAATGTTTCACCCCGTTGGTGACCATCTGCACATCCTCTTCGGGCGTGCCGATCAGATCCAGGGTCTTGTCAGTCTCTACCTTCTGCTGTTCATAACTGCCATAAGATTCCCGGTAATTCTGTATTCCCATGCCAAACATTACAAGCAGTAACAGCACAAGCAGCAATCGGGCTAACAGCCCCAAGCCCTTCCAGGACCGGTTCTCCAGATCCGCCACCAGTTTCAGCACCCGGCTGCTACCGATGACCAGCATCATGATTGCCACTGCACTTAACGGATACAGATATCTCTGCGCCAGCATCGGTGCCATCACAATACTTAACAGATAGGCAAATGCCAGCGTTCCCAGGATCGTGCAGGTTCCCACCACCATGGCGTAAGTTTTGTCAGACCATTTTTTCACTGACGGCTTCTGCAGACGAATACCCTCTTCTCCCATGGAAAACAGGGACGAATCCGCCGCCAGCGTCACTATCAGCAGTACTAACAGCAACGGAAATACAATTACATTCATCCGTCTGCCGCCCATGACGATCTCCAGGCTCTTATCCAGCCCGAGGATCTCCGTCATCCACCAGCCTCTGCTGACATTTTTCAATCCCGCATAGAAAAAATACAGCCAAGGAGCATAGCCGATCAAAAATGCCACGATTGCCAATACACCTTTTGTCCAGGTCTTACCGCGGTATTTGATCCACACTGCCACTCCGGTGAAAAACATCATAATGCCCACGGCTACCAGAGCATAATAGTGAGAATATGCCGCGCCCAGTGCCCACAATACCATTCCGGTCCAGGTCTTCCTGGTGCCATCCGCTATTACACGGTAAGAACAGTAAAAGCAACCCATTACACACAAAAAGGCAAGTGCATACATACGAACTTCCAGATTATATTCCAGGCACGCCTGTCCCAGACCCGATATCATCACGAAAAATGTGGTCGGGAGCATACCGAAATGTTTCCGTATCACTGTCAGTGCCAGCACGATACCAATGGCAAACGGTACCAATGAAGCCAGATGGAATACCGGAACGCTGAATCCGAACAGGGTTCCAAACAGTTTCAGCCAGTAATAATACAGCGGCGGATGATTATCCCAGTAATACAGCACCTGCAAGATACCACCGACGCTCTTATGTGCAGTATTTGCAGAAAAAGCTTCATCTCCCCACAGCACCCGGTCGGACATCATGCTGAAATTGAGACAGATCACCAGCACACTGAATGCCAGTACCACGACCGGTCCTATGTATCTGTATACAATGTTCCATCCTTTGCTACCGGCGATTTTAGTCATAACATTGTGAATCTTCTCATGTTTACCGGCTTTCGCCTCTTCCACGAACAGTTCACAAATGGTATATGCCAGCATGATGCAGATTTCCAGGATCAGCACTTTGACTGCATATTCCCGGGATTCTACGAGTTTTCGCAAAATTGTATTGTCGTCATTGCCGGTCAGGGAAAGCAATACCCACGGCACAAAAAGCATGATCATCAGACAGGTTGCATAACGAAGAACATACGCTCCCTTACTTCCGGTCACCGTCTTCCCGGTGCTCCCATTATTTTTCAAAACATATTGCCGCCAGATCCCTAAGGATACCAGCGGCAACAGCAGGGTTATGATGATGGTAAACATCTGAAATCCTCTCTGTCTTTGGTAAATTATATCTTTTTCTACACGTTATTCCTGCACATATTTCAGGATCGTTGCAGAAGTCTGGGGCATCTCGATCAGGATCTTCCCTGCCTTGATCTCATACTCCGCGCCTTCCATGCAATATCCGTCATCTCTGGATTGCAGGATCACTTTCATCTTACCTGTCTTAGGAACCCCGATCTCCCATACATGGATCTCCTTGGTGATGGGATGATTGTTATTGTTGATCAGGATCGCACACTGTCCCTTGCGGTTAAAGCGCCCGTAGGAGATGAAGTTATAATCATTCTCCAGCATTTTCAGGGAACCGGTACGCAGTTCCTCGTTTTCACGGCGCAGGCGGATAATATCCTTGTGAAACGACAACAGCACCTGATCCTCATGTCCCCAGGGATAGGTTCTCCGGTTATCGGGATCCGTAAATCCGCAGACACCGGCTTCATCTCCGTAGTAGATCGTCGGTGCGCCCGTCCAGGTCATCTGGATCACAACGCCCTCCCTGAACACTGCCTTATTGATGCCCTGTTCCGCAGCCTGGGGGCCTAAAGTATTGGTACGTCCCACCTTATGGTTCGTTCTCGTCAGGAAACGGGAATGATCATGGTTGGACAGTTCATTCATAGCCACCTGCCAGCTGGGCATGGAAAAACTGGAGGTATGATGCCGCATGGCTCCCCAGAAACTCTCTGCATTACCGAGCAGGTCCTCTCTGTAGTCATCGCTGTGCTTCTCCATACCGGTGAGGAACCAGGTCACAGGCTCCATGAACGCATCGTAGTTCATGACAGTATCCCATTCGTTGCCCTGCAGCCAGTCTCTGGTATTGCCGTAATGCTCTGCCAGAATGATCGCCTCCGGATTGGCCTCTTTTACCGCTTTCCGGAATTCCTGCCAGAAATGGTGATTGAACTCCTGGCTGTGACCTAAGTCTGCCGCCACATCCAGTCTCCAGCCGTCCACATTATAGGGCGGAGATACCCATTTTTTTGCAACATGAAGAACATAATCCATCAGTTCCTGAGAACCTTCGTAATTCAGCTTCGGCAGGGTATCATGTCCCCACCATCCGTCATAAGAATTGTTATAAGGCCATGCTGCCTGATTATGGAAATCAAAATAATTCCGGTAAGGGCTGTCTGCGCTGACATAAGCACCCTTGTCATAGCCTTCCGCATTCTCGTAAATACGTTCTCTGTCCATCCATTTATTAAAGGATCCGCAGTGGTTGAACACACCGTCCAATATGACTCTCATGCCTCTGCGATGCGCCTCTGCCACTACCTGGGCAAACATCTCGTTGCTCGCCTCTAAGTTCGCCTTATTGGTCACGCGATCGATATAGCGGGAAGCGAAACGGTTCTCCCGCTGTCCATCCGGAAGCAGCTCTCCCTCATCACTGACGATCTTACCCAGATGGGGATCAATATAATCATAGTCCTGAATATCGTATTTATGGTTGGACGGGGATACGAACAGAGGGTTAAAATAAATTACCTCAACGCCCAGCTCCTGCAGGTAGTCCATCTTGTCCAATACGCCCTGCAGGTCTCCTCCGTAGAACTCACGGACATCCATCTGTGCAGGATACCGTCCCCAGTCCTCTACACGGTGCACCGGCTCCCCGATATAGCAGTATTCATTGGTCAGCACATCATTGGAAGGATCGCCATTACAGAAACGATCGGTATAGATCTGGTACATTACCGCACCTTTTGCCCAGTCGGGAGTATGGAAGCCGGGAATGATGATAAAGTCATAATACTCGTTGACCTCCTGCACCAATCCTCTCATATCGAAGATACCTGTGATCCTGCCGGTCTGTACCTCAAAGTAGTAGGATACCTTCTGATCATCCAGACGCATCACATAAGCATAGTAATCAAAATCATTATTGCTCTCCACTCGTACCATGAGATGCTTCTGTCCACCGCTTACGAGGAATATTCTGTCCACGTTGTTCCTGGCGGTACGGAAACGGATCGTCACCTCGGAATATGGTTCCGGCTCTTCCGGGATCACATACTCCGCACTTGTATCCGTAAAAAGAGCTCTTCTATTAAATACGGGTCTCATGGCAGCAATATACTGCTGATTATATTCTGTTCGGCGTAATAGCTCCAGATCCATAGTATCTATCCTTTCTGAGACTAATGTCTTACTATCTATATTATGCTCCTGCTATTCTTATCTGTGCAGCACATACATATGTAATTATACCCTTTTTCCCTACATCTGACAACAGCCTGACTTGTTTTTGAACGGTAAAAAGGACAGTCTTGGGAGGACTGTCCTTTTTAGAGAAGGTATTTCTTTCTTATGGGGTATAGCAAAAAACTATATAATGTATTGGGGGGGTTACAAGTAGTATAATAGCATGCACTACTAGTTTTGACTATTCTCAAAATTCACAAATATTACAAAAATGCATATTTGTTTTTGTTTATTTTTCACAAAAGCAGTTTGTACAATACTACCAAATCTACGAAACACCCTCGAAAACCTTTTCCTATACGAAAAGTGCTTCAAACTCTTCTCTGTTGATCTTTTCCTTTTCTAACAGAAGCTTAGCACAACTGTGAAGTACCTTCTCATGCTGCATAATAATGTCTTTTGCCTTGGTATAGCAGTCATCTATGATGCGCTTGACTTCCTTATCGATCTCACCGGAAATCTCCTCACTGTGAGCCTTGGCATGTGCCAGATCCTTACCGATGAAGACTTCATCATCGTCATCGTCATAGCAGATGACACCGATATTATCAGACATTCCGTAACGGGTTACCATACGGCGGGCTGTCTTGGTGGCTTTCTTAATATCACTGGATGCTCCGGTAGTAATATCTCCGAAGATGATCTCCTCTGCGATACGTCCGCCCAAAGATACCATGATATCCTGGAGCATACGGCTCTTGGTGGCGAACATCTCATCCTTTTCCGGCAGAGGCATGGTGTAACCGGCTGCCCCTACGCCGGTAGGTATAATGGAGACGGTGTAAACAGGTCCCACATCCGGCAGCACATGAAACAGGATCGCATGACCTGCTTCGTGATATGCCGTAATCTTCTTCTCCTTGTCGGAAATAATGCGGCTCTTCTTCTCCGCACCGATTCCTACTTTGACAAACGCCCTCTTAACATCTTTATTCGCGATAAAGGAGCGATTCTCCTTCGCTGCGATGATCGCTGCTTCGTTCAACAAGTTCTCCAGATCCGCTCCGGTAAATCCTGCGGTAGTCTGTGCAAGCTGCTGTAGATTTACATCATCTCCCAGGGGCTTATTCCTCGCATGTACCTTCAGTATTTCTTCTCTGCCACCCACATCCGGAGTCCCTACCGCTACCTTACGGTCAAATCGTCCGGGACGCAGGATCGCGGGATCGAGAATATCCACACGGTTCGTAGCTGCCATGACGATAATGCCTTCGTTGACACCGAAACCGTCCATCTCTACCAGTAACTGGTTCAGGGTCTGCTCTCTCTCATCGTGTCCGCCGCCCATACCGGTACCACGGCGTCTTGCCACGGCATCGATCTCATCAATGAACACGATACAGGGCGCATTGTGCTTCGCCTCTTCAAACAGATCGCGCACACGGGATGCGCCGACACCGACGAACATTTCCACGAAATCAGATCCGGAGATGCTGAAAAAAGGTACTCCGGCTTCGCCTGCCACGGCTTTCGCCAGCAGAGTCTTACCGGTTCCGGGAGGTCCCTCCAACAGAACACCCTTGGGAATCCTCGCACCGACACCGGTGTATTTTCCGGGTTCTTTCAGAAAATCAACGATTTCCTCCAGTTCCTCTTTTTCCTCCTTCAGGCCGGCTACCTGTGCAAAGGTGACGCTCTTGTCACCTATGGACATTTTGGCCCGGCTCTTGCCAAAGTTCATCATTTTACCGTTACCGCCACCGGCCTGCTGGGCATTCATCATCATGAAAAGGAATACACCTACAGCCAGTACTACCAGCATTGGCAGCATATAAGTAAGGAACCAGTTCTCTCTCTCAATGTCATTCACTACGGGATCAAATCCGTACTCGCGGACCAATGTCTCCAGCTCGGTGATATCCGTAGCATACAGCTTATGATTCAGTCCGTTCTTCATCTGGATCTCCAGATAGCCGGTAGGAGCTTCTCCATTCGGCTGTATTACGATCTCAGATACATTTCCGGCATCCAGATCCGCGATAAATTCTGCTCTGGTATATTCCTCTTCCCGACTGCTCAACAGATTGAGCCCTACGATCACCATGACCAGAAGTATGATAAATATAAAATATGAGTTAATTGTTCTGCCGTTTTGTTTCAACTTCACGGGCCTCCTGCATCTTCGTATTGCTTAATCGAATTCTACCACACCGATGTAAGGCAGATTACGATATCTCTGATCATAATCCAGACCGTAGCCCACTACAAATTCATCGGGAATATTAAATCCGGTATAATCTACATGAACATCGATGACTCTTCTCTCCGGCTTGTCCAACAGAGTGCACAGACGTAAAGAAGCCGGTCCTCTGTCACGAAGCATCTCTAACAGATAACTTAAGGTTCTTCCACTGTCTACGATATCCTCTACTACGATAACATCCTTATCCTTCAGGGATTCATCCAGGTCTTTTACGATCTTCACCACACCGCTGGATTTGGTGTCGCTGCCATAGCTGGATACAGACATGAAATCCAGAGATACGGGAACGGTGATACGCTTTGCCAGCTCACACATGAAGAAGCTGCCGCCCTTCAGTACACATACAAGGTGTACCTGCTTACCTGCATAGTCCTTACTGATCTGTTCTCCGATCTCCTGAATTCTCTTATCTACTTCCTCTTCTGTCAACAGTACTCTGATATGTTCTGCCATTTTCTTTTGTCTCTTCGCTCTTAGGCGAACTCCTTTCTTATTAATTGTACCTTTAAAATACGTTTTGTATTCTCCGTTACTTTATAATATTCGCTGATGCGGTATCCCATGACCCACAGCACGTGATCATCTTCTGCCAGGATCGGCAGTCTGTCGCGCTCCTTGCAAGGAATTTTCTGATCGACAAAAAAGCTTTTTAATGATTTACGGATCATTCCGCCTCTGCCGTCTGCAATGGTCAGATAGTCCCCTGTCTGCCGTGTTCGTATCATCGGACATTTTTTTATTTTATCATAATCGAACCATTTCGTATACTGATTTGTGGGAACTTCTTGGTTTTTTTCAAGTCCATGGGACGCTTCCCATACGGAATATTCCAGAGTTCCCAGCGCGCACTCCACTGTTTTCTTCTGTCCCGGAATCATATCCGGATCCCGCTGCTGCCAGAGCGGTGTCGCAACAGCAGTCTGCTCGTCGCTGTCCGCAGCTTTCGTTGTCTGCGTCGTCTGTATTGTCAGGATGACCTGTTCATATTGCCGCCTGCCGCGGATTCCGAAGGGAAGGCAGATCGTCCGGTTTCCTTCCTGCGTAAACAATGTCAGAAGTTCCGCAATATGCTGATAGGTGATGTCTTTCTGCCCGGGAGAAAGTCTTTTTACCTCTTCATACAAAAGTCTTTTACGGATCACAGGATGTAGCGTCAGAAAAGCTTCCACTGCGATATGCTCCTCTTGTGCCTGACTGCTCACATCCGGCTGCAGCGCACTGCCCGGAGCCTTTATGCTCCGTATGCATCTGTTCACTGCCTCCGCCGTCTGCAACTCCAGATATTCCTCCGTCTCCGCCAGCAGCTCCGCTGTCTGGTTCATGTGCGCCACACAGCCCCGCGCAATGTTTTGCTCCGCATAGGGTAAAATATGATGCCGTATCCGGTTCCTGGTATAATCGTCCTCATCGTTGGTAGCATCCTTACAGTAGAAAATTCCCTGTTGTGTTAAAAAGTCCTCGATCTCCCATCTCTCCAGGCACAGGATCGGCCGTATGATCCGACCTCTCACCGGGAGGATGCTTGCCAGTCCCCGGATGCCGCTGCCCCGGAACAGATGAAACAGCTGCGTCTCGCTGCGGTCATTGCTGTTATGCGCTACCGCGATCTTCGTGGCTCCCCATTCCTCCGCAGCCTTGTCAAAAGCTTCATATCTTGTTCTGCGGCCGGCTTCCTCTTCGGAACATTTTTCCAGAATTGACCGCTGCCGTACATCGGCTTCCGTCAGGAAAAACGGGATTTTATGTTCTCCACACAATTTTTCCACATACCGGGCATCCTCACCGGCTTCCGGCCGGATCCCGTGATTGACATGGACCACCGCAATGTCCAGCGGGAATTCTCTCCTCCATTCCAGTAACAAAAATAAGAGGCAAACCGAGTCTGCCCCTCCGGAAACCCCGGCCACCACACGGTCACCGGGTTGCAGCATTTGATGCTCTTTTATATATGCAAATACTTTTTCTCGTGTATCCATCCATGTATTCATGATTTTACTCTATCCTAATTATGCGAAAAAATCAAGGCAGCAATCACGCATTCTCCCACAAGCACAGCACAAACACCGTCATATCATCCCGGATCCTGCCCCCACAGCTGCATATGGCATAAGAAAGTATCTTCTCTGCGATCTCCTGCGGATTCTGTTCTTCTAATGTCTCTATCATATCCCGCATCCGCTCCTCGCAATCATCCTCCAGTGCATCCAGCACACCGTCCGTCATCATGATCAGCAGATCGCCCGCTGCCAGCTGCCGCACCCGGACTTCCGTCTGCGCTTTCTGAAAAATCCCCAGCGGCAGACTTTCTCCTCCGATACACTCTGTTCTGCCGCTTTCTTTCAGAAAAGTGGCCGCACCTCCGACTTTGCAGATCTCGCACTCTCCGCTGTACAGATCCAGGCTGCAGATATCCACCGTCGGATGATCTTCCTCCTCATTCTGCGCATACAATGCGGAGTTCAGCATATTTACGGATTCTTCGGTGTCAAATCCCGCCTCCAGCATTTTTTCCATGAGATCCAATACTCTGCCGCTGCCCCGGCTGGCATCTTCTCCCGCACCGGTTCCGTCGGATAACAGCAATAACAGTCTTCCTTTTTCCGATTCCAGCATGGCATACTGATCCCCGGATATTTTCTCTCCCTCTTTTACTGCCCGGCTCACTCCGGTAAGGGCCACATATTTCGGTTCTTCTGTAAACTGAAAACAGTGTGGTTCCCTCTCTATGAGATAGGGACTTCCCGGCGACGGCTGCAGATGCTTCCCCAAAAGTACGGTAAGCATATCTGCTGCCTGCGATGCCTTACAGCCGGATCTCTCCGTGGAAAGTATCATGCTGATACCGTTTGCGGCAGCACCTTTTTTTCGAATATAACATAACTCTGCTGCCGCAATCCCCTCACTATGCAATGCCTGGACGAGGTTTTTTCTTCGCTTTTCCTCTACCGGCCGGTAGCACATCTCTTCTCCGGCCACTTGTTCCATGATCCGTGCGACCGTCTGCAGATGATCCCCCATGACCTGCCTGCTCTGCTGCAGCAGGCATTTCTCCAGAATACTCTGTCTGTCATCTCCCACAATCCTCGCTTCGTCGTGAAAACTTCTCCCCAATTCCTCAAAACTCTCTGCATACCCCAACAGCTTCTGCCGGCACAGCATGGATACCTGTGCACATAACTTCTGTTCTGGATTTTTCTGTTCCCGTTTTCCTATCACCATGACTATTCCCCTTTCTGTCTTCACGATTATAGAGCCACTGTTTCTTTCTTTTTGTCAAATTCGGGGGAATGTTACCTTCATTTTTTGCGACAAAAAAAGCAGGTCCACTGTTGAGAATCAGTCTCCCTGCTTAATTGTCCTCTTTAAAAAGGATCTCACCTTCATACACCAGTCCCATCTTATCCTTCGCCACTTCCTCCACATAAGCCTTGGTCTGCGTATACTTGCGATACTCCTCGATCTCTTCCGCTCTGGCGGTCTCCGCATCGATCTGCGCGCTCAGGCTTGCGATCTGGGTATCATATCCTGCGATCTTCCGGTGTAATTCCACGCTTCGCACCGCAACGACTACCATGATCATCAATACGACCAGGCTCACCAGGAACAGGCTGAACCGGTTCTGATGTCTCCTGCGGTAGGCTACTCTTCTTTTTCCCCTTGCCATACGCGCATCTCCTTTCTATGAATATTTTAAGCATTTTCCGAAGTCTCGTCAACTTCTTTTTTACCCATCTTACGGATATCCGCAACGCCTTATGAATCGGGTTTAAGAGCATGTTGAGAAATCCGGAGACATATTTTACCAGGAGGGGACTTAGCGACCTGTGATACAGATACATTCCCAATACTGCCCCCAGCACGGCGAACCATCTCAGGTTCCCATTGCTCTCCCGGAACATCAGTAAAAACACTTTTCCCGCACAATAGATCCAGAAGGCAATATCCTCCAGTGACACCATGCCGTTGCCATGTACAAAAACCCTCCGCAGAATCCGCAGTATATCATACAGAAAAGTAATCTCTACTCCCAGGAGAAACGAATGCAGCAGAAAAACATTTTCATTCATTAACGGAACAGCCTGGCGAAAAATGACTCCTGCTTCTCCCCGGATGCTGCGGTATCCGAATATACGAAGCTGTCGATCCGGCCGTCAATGTCCACTTCCCCTTTATCCAGGGTCAGCCGATTCACATGCAGTTCATTTCCGCGGATCATCAGCATACCCTGTTCCGTCTCAAGCAGAATCTCCCGCAGATCAAAAGAAAGCACATCATTGACACCGTTCACCGTGCAGGTTCGTCTGTTGGTCATAATTATTTTATGCATACGCCCTGTTGTGTTTAAATCTTCCATATTTCCTCCCATCTGTGTCACATTGCAATTTATCATAACTATTCAAAGCTACAATTCATCTTATGGGAGTCATTGGAAATTTATACATATTTATACATAACGAAAGAGTTCTTTTGCTTCTTCTTTTTTCACTGTCTCCTGAACATCCAGCACTTCTACCTTTACTTCCTTGTTACCGAAAGAGATCGTGATGATATCTCCCTCTTTTACATTGGCAGATGCCTTTGCCGGTTTGTCGTTGATCAATACTCTGCCGCTGTCGCAGGCTTCGTTGGCCACAGTACGGCGTTTGATCAGGCGGGACACCTTTAAATATTTATCCAGTCTCATGGGTTTCCTCTCCTTCTGAAAACTATTTCTCATAACGAAAGAGACCCGAAAGGTTGTCCTCTCGAGTCTCTGAAAAATCAGCTTCTATTATGCGTTCAGCATATCCTTTAATGCTTTACCAGCCTTGAACTTAGGAGCCTTAGAAGCAGCGATCTTCATGGGCTTGCCGCTCTGAGGATTTCTGCCTTCTCTTGCTGCTCTGCTGGATACTTCGAAAGTACCGAAGCCAACTAACTGAACCTTACCATCCTTCTTTAACTCTTCAGCAACAACATCTGTGAAAGCCTTTAATGCCTTCTCTGCGTCCTTCTTGGAAAGACCAGCCTGATCAGCCATAGCTGCAACTAATTCTGTTTTGTTCATATTGAACTCCTCCTATAATGAGTTTTCGTGATTAAATTTACGCTCGAAAATAGTTCTTTTGAAACGTCTATAAATATATATATCTGTTTTTATCCCTTTTGTCAAGGCATTTCCGCATATTTACGACATTTCCTGTGCCTTTTCAAAGATTATTTTGAAGTTTGGGAGCTAACTGTCAGATCCACAAAAGAATACGATACATCCTTCTGTTCATCGTCCACCTGAACCGTATAACTCCTGGTCTCATATCCGGACTTCCGCAGTGTGATCACATGACTTCCCGATGTCTTTTTGAAGCTACAGGGTGAGATTCCCACATAGTTACCGTCCAGATATACTTCCACGTTTTCCGGTGCATCAATGTGTACCCGATAGTAGGTGGTTGTGGTGTCTGCCGTCGCGGAAGTACTGCCGGAAGCAGTACCGGTGGAAGAGCTGCCTGCAGACGACGAGCTTTCTGTACTTCCTGTGCTTTCCTCACTGTCGGAATCCACTTTATCTAATTGCACATCCACTCCGGCAGATTCCTGTCCTACCCGGAGATACTGTGTCAGAGATTTATAGCCTTCCGCTTTTGCTATGATCTGGTGGATTCCGTACTCCAGTGAGACCGGCTGGGAAGGATCCACCTGACTTCCGTCAATATACAGCTCCGCATCGGCCGGGCTCATGGAAAACAGCACCATACCGTACTTCGCCTCCGCAACCTCCAGATCTCCGATATCCAGGGTTGTCTCTTCGTTACGGTTGATCACTACATACTTCGTACCGCCTCCGCCGCTGCAGCTGATATCCACCTGATAACTGCCTTCCGGCACCGTCACCAGCATGTCCTCCGTGATCCTCACGATCTGTGTCTGTCCGATCTCCAGCCATCCACCCACGAAATTCTCATCATTGACCAGCCGGAGATATCCATGACCCTTTTCCACGACCACGCTGAGCACCGTACTGTCAATTCCATGGAATGTAAGAATATCGGATGGATTCAGATCGATCTCTTCTATACTGTGCCCCTGGGAAAAATACTGCGTGTCTTTGGACAGCTTATAGGTTTCTCCACCGATGCTTACCTCGTGCCTCACCGCATTCAACTCATAGCGCTCCACACTATCATACTGCCATGCCGTCTGTGCCAGCTGCATGGAGGTCAGGTGTTTTTGTGTCTTCAGAAAAGTCACATCCACAATATCACCCTCCTGCAACTGATCCAACGAGATCGCCTTGCCGTATTTATCCCCGAAACGAGTGGTTCCATCCATGGATAGCGTATATCGCCTGCAGAGATCCAGATTCAGCAAAGTGACAGTTTTGTCAACTTCGTTAATATCCACCAGTACAGCAGTATCCGCAGAATCATAACTGTCCGGATTCGTCACCACGAATCCGGTATCCACACGCTCCGCTTCCGTCTGTGTCTGCGTCTCTGTATTTCCTTCCGTGACAGCTTTCTGCCCGCAGCCAGTTATTGACAATATTGTCATAAGCCAAATGCATGCTACTGCTTTCATCAGATATCTTTTGTTCATGCTTTTGTCTCCTCTCCGGTACCTTAGTGTCTATCCGATCTTATGATCTTATGGTCTCAGAATCCGTAGGAATTTTTTTCGGGCGGTCTCCTGTTCCAGCAGCCGGTCCAGTTTTTCCTGATTTTTTTCCGGAATCCATGCTTTTCCCGAATTGTAATAGAAATTCACGATCTTCCATAATTTTTCGGGATAAGACAATCTGTAGAACAGATCCTGTCTCTCGAAAGGATTCAGCGGTCTGACGGATTCATAAGCTGCCAGCAGGGCTTCCCCCCGGTTACAGTCCCAATCACTTTTCTCCAACAGTTTACGCAGCAACAGATAAAGATCCCTTATGGGACCGTCTGCCTGACATTTTTCAAAATTCACCAGGAAAAATCCTCTGTCCTGGCGCAAAATATTGTGATATTGATAATCACCGTGGCAAAAGCAGAAGGTTTCTCCCTCTTCTACGTCATGTGAATTTTCTATCTTTTTCCATTCCTCACAGATCTGCCCGGCCTCTTCCAAAAAAGGATCCATCACGGCAGCCAGCCGGATCTCGAACCAGGTCTTCTGGCTCCGCTGTTTTAAGAATCTCCGGGCCCTCTTCAATTCTTTGTTATGCTTCTCATACTCTCGACTCGGAAGGAATCTACGGATGACCGGTGTGGGTATCCCTTCCATCTCGGGAAACGTGGGAATAAATTCCAGATCCTTGTGAAGTCCGGCCAGCAGGCGCATGGCTTCCATGCATTCTTCCCTGTCACGGATGTTACATTCTCTGCCTTCCCACCAGGTCTTCAGAATATATCTGACACCATCCCTGTCCGTAACCGACAGTGCACCCTCTCTGGTGGCGAGAAGTCTCTCCGCAGAGATATTCCCACAAGCCTCCAGATGCTTAAGCACCTGTTCCTGCAGACGTAGCTGTTCCTCGCGTCCTGTATATTCCTTGAAGATCAGGCAGCCCTGCTGTGTATCGCACAGAATCGCCCCCCGCCCTTTTCGGGTACGCAATACCTCTATCTCATACTGCTCCAGCAGTGCCACCGCTCTGTCATTCACTTACAACCCCTCCTAAGATATGTACTTAACCGGTTTGACGGTTCCTACGCTATCTTATGAGAGATCTTATAAAAGTATGCTCACTCTTTGCCTGCTGCCAGTTCGCCCGCCTTTTCCAGCAGTTGTTCTCTGGTATTCTGCTCCGGGTGCTCTAAGACCAGTTCCAATAGCTTCTGCAGCATATCGCCCAACTCCCTGCCGGGCTTCATTCCCATAGCAATGAGATCTCTGCCGGTGACAGCCAGCGTTTTCAAGGATACGCACTGCTTTTTCTCCAGCATCTCTTCATATAACTGCCTCCAGAGCTCCAGGTTCTCCAGCTTCTCTGCCCGCAGATAATCGCTCTGTGCCAGGATATCCGCATGTCTCACCGGGAGCAATAGCGGGAAGATATCTTCCCCGATCTTGTTCACAGCTCTCCGCACGATCCGCAGGTCAGGTGTCACATCATTACCATAATCATGGTATCTTACCAGACGGGTCACCACTGCCACTGTATCATTATCAAATCTGAGTCTCCTAAGGATCCTGCGTGCCATCTCCTCACCCACTGCAGGATGTCCGTGAAAATGGGTGGTGCCGTCTTCATCCACGGTAAATGTCTCAGGCTTGCCGATATCATGAAGCAGCATAGCATACCGCAGATTCTTCTCAGGTGCGATCTCTATGAGAGCATGTATGGTATGCTCCCCCACGTTGTATTTATGGTGCTTATGCTTCTGAGGAGTCTCCATCATGGCATCGAATTCCGGCAAGATCACCTTCGTGACACCCATGTCATAAGCATCTCGCAAGGTGTCAGGATGAGGGGAGATCAGCAGCTTGGTCAATTCCATCTGGATCCGCTCCGCGCTGATCTTCTGCAAAGTCGGTGCCAGCTTCCGGATTGCCGCTTTGGTGTCCTCATGGATCTCGTAGCCTAACTGCGCAGAGAAACGGATAGCACGCATGATACGCAGGGCATCCTCTCCGAAACGTTCCTCCGGATTGCCCACACAGCGGATCAGTTTCGCCCCGATGTCCTCTAAGCCACCGAAGATATCGATCAGCCCCTCTGTTTCATTATATGCCATCGCATTGATGGTGAAATCGCGGCGTTTTAAATCCTCTTCCAGATTCGGGGTAAAAGTGACCTCCCTGGGATGTCGGCTGTCTTCGTATTTTCCATCCACACGGTAAGTGGTGACCTCGAAGCCCTCTTTGTCCAACATGACCGTCACGGTACCGTGCTGGATCCCGGTGTCGATGGTACGACGGAACAGCGCCTTCACCTGCTCCGGTCTCGCCGAAGTAGTAATGTCCCAGTCCTCCGGGCATCTGCCCAGGATGGAATCCCGCACGCAGCCGCCTACCACATAGGCTTCAAATCCTGCCGCCTGAATGGTTTCTATAATGTATTTCGCTTTATCGGGTATCTGTATCTGAATCATACTTCCCTTTCATTCCTGTTCTTTGTCGCCTTAAGCTTCCGGTTTCATGATAAATTTATCGATGACCTCCACCAGCCCGTCCTCATCGTTAGTACCAGTGATGTAATCTGCAGCTTCCTTGACCGCCGGCTGGGCATTTCCCATTGCTACACCGGTCCCCGCATATTCGATCATGGAAATGTCGTTGTAGCCGTCACCGCAGCAGATCGCATTCTCTCTGGTCAGTCCCATACCCTCCAGCATGTGGTCGAGAGAAGTCGCTTTATTCACATCCTTGGGCATGATCTCAATAAAATAGGGCTCAGAACGGTAGATGCTTGCCACATCACTGTATTTTTCCTGCAGCTGTTTCTCCAGTTCGGGGGCAATCTCTTCCGGTGCCGTCATCAGACATTTGTTGATATCAAAATCTACATAGGATACAAAATCATCCACCATTTTAATGGGGATTCCGTTAATCCTCGCTTCTAACTGCACATATTTATCCGGCTCAAATGCGGAGATGACTCCCTCTCCCTGATAAGTGATCAGTCCGCAGCCATTCGCTTTGGCGAATTCATACAATCCGGGTACAATGGACAGGGGCAGTGTTCTCTGATAGACCACTTCTCCCGTTTTACATTCCACGATACGGGCCCCATTAAAGGACAGAAGATATCCACCGTATTTTTTCAACTCCAGTTCCTCTTCACATTTCCGCATACCGGGCGTGGGACGTCCGGAAGCCAGGATCACCTTGTGTCCATGCTGTAAAATATTCCAGATTCCCTGTTTTGTAGCTTCTGTAATCTCTTTTTTGGAATTGGTCAGCGTTCCGTCAATGTCTAATACCAGAACCTTTTCCTGCATTTCTTTTCTCCTATAATCTAACAGTACCTGTCTCTTCTGCTTGCGCAGTGAAACAGGTACTTGTCTGTTGTCTATGTTCTGTTCCCCGGCAAGCCTTACTGTGCCTGTGTTGCGGTCTCTTCGGTAGCAGCGCTCTGTTCCTCGGTGATCTCCTGGGTCTCTACTGTTGCAGTCTCAGTCTCAGCAGCTGCGGATTCCTCTGCCTGCACCTTCAGGTAATTCAGCTTACCCTTGGGATCCTCTACAGTTACATCTGCGGTAATATCCTGCATATGCTGACTCATTGTATCGGATACCAGCGTATTCTTGATGTTGATCTTCCACTCAGGCTGATCCTGTCCGATGTAGTAAAGTACATAGGTGCTGTCACTGACAGTGATGGCTACGGTATCTCCTGCCTGACGGCTGCTGTCGAAGATCCAGTTGCTCAGCTCCTCGGTCATACCGGTCTTGGTCACCTGCTCGAACAGACCGCCGTTCTCTACTGCGGAAGTATCCTGTGTATACTTCTTGCACAATTCTGCGAAGCTGTCCTCGGTAGCTGCACCGTTCTTCCACTCCTCCAGGATCTCTTCACCGGTCTTATCCTCGGTGGGAATGATCACACGTACATCTGCGGAAGGAGTCTCGTCCAAATATCTCTTCTCAAATGCCACGACATAGTAGCAATGGCTGTTGTCGTTAGTAATGACGGTGGTGTCTCCTGCCTTTCTGGCATCATCGAACAGCCAGTCGGAGATCAGGTAGTTCACGGAAGACTTCTTCTCATTCTCATGTGCTTCGCCGTCTTTTACCACGGTCTGCTCCGCATCGTCAGCCAGTACCTTGGCATCTTCCATGGCCTTGGCGATCTCAGCATCGGAAGGCTGGTAAGCGGTATCCTGTGTGCTGTCAGTAGCTGCGGTTCCATCGGTGGTACCTGTGGTATCGGCAGCAGTCTCCTCTACGGGATCGGCCAGTTCGGTAGGCTCGGTGGGCAGATCAGCTTCGATCGTGGTCAGGCGGTAGTCTACGGAATCGTAGGTTGCCTTATTTTCCTCATAATAGCTCTGGATCTCATCATCACTGGGAGCATTATCCTCCTGCAGCTTCTGATAATAAGCGTTCATTACCATGTCGTTCTTCACATATTCTTCGATACGGCCCATGGTTGCATAGCTTCCGTAGATGGAACGTACATATTCCTTATCAGATACGCCTGCGGCTGCAGCGGAGGTTTTGATGGTCTCCTTGAAAGTATTGTACTCATCCGTGGTATCGTAGGTGAAGCCGGCTGCTTTGGCTTCTGCCATCAGCGCCTTATTCTGCTTCAGGCTCTCTACAGCATTCTGCTCAAAATAGTCCTGCCAGGTCAGAGTATCGGAATACATCTGGGTGGACAGATCCTTGCTGGTATCCAGTCCGAAATAGCTTAAATAACTTCCGTACTGTGTAATGTAGTTGTTCTTGGAGGTGTTGTAGACATAATCAAATTCTACCTTATTCACCTTTTCACCATTGATCACTACATAAGTCTCATGGGTTGCCAGATAGGTCCGGATCGGGAAAGATGCCACCAGGCATACCAAAGCAACGAGGAATACGATCCCGACTGCTGTGCTGATGCGCTCTTCCTTTTTCTCCTTTTCCTTCTCTTCTTTACGCTTCTGTACCTTACGGTCATATTTTGTCATGACCTTCTGTTCTGTTTGTTCTTTTTGTTCCTTATTTTCTGTAACTTTTTCATTCTTAGACATCGCTTACATGTCTCCTTCCTAGCGTCTTAAGTCCAATGACTCCTTATTTTACCGTATTTTAGCGGAAAAAGAAAGCTATTTCACATATTTTTCAAGTTTTTCCACGATATTTTTCACACATCCGGGCTCAAAAGGACTGTCCAGTCCGACTTCTTTGATCATATTGGTGTAAAAATCGCTGGCAGACAGCCTGCACAGATTCAGATAACTCTTCCACGCCTCTGTAAAATCAGCATCCATCTTCACCTTGTACTGTAGTGCACAGGTCTGTGCCAGACAGTAATCGATATAATACAGAGGGTAGTCGTAAATGTGCAGCTGCTTCTGCCAGAAGCCTCCCTGTCCGAAGAAAGGATCTCCCTCGTAGTCCAGGTGGGGTTTGTACTCCCGTTCCAGACGGATCCATGCCTGCTTTCTCTCTGCCGGGGTCAACTCCGGATGCTCATAGACGATATGCTGGAACTCATCCACCATACAGCCGTAAGGGATAAATGCCGCCGCATCCTCCAGATGCATCTCCACATAATCCTGCGCTCTATCGCCGAAGAACAGGTTCATCCACTTTTCCGTGAAAAATTCCATGGACATGGAATGGATCTCTGCAGTCTCCATGCCGATATCCGCATGCTCTCTGATGGGATCCTGTGCAACGAGATACCCCTGGAACGCATGGCCACACTCATGCGTGATGACGTCCACATCACCGCTGGTACCGTTGAAGTTGGCGAAGATAAACGGAGCATGATAGAGGGGCAGATAGGTCATGTAACCGCCTGCCTTCTTCGTCTTGCGCCCCAGGACATCAAATAACTGATTCTCCATCATGAAATCAAAAAATTCCGCAGTCTCCGGGGACAGCTCACGGTACATCTTCTGTCCGGCTGCCATGATCTCTTCGGGGATTCCGGTGGGTACCGGGTTGCCATCCTTAAAATATACCTGCTCGTCGATATAACTGAGCTTCTCCAGACCCAGACGCTGTCTTCTGCGGTCATGCAGTTTCTCTGCGAAGGGTACGAAATACTCCTTGATCTGCCTGCGGAAAGCCTCTACCTCGTCCTTGCCGTAGCAGTTGCGGTTCATCCGGTAATATCCCAGCTCCAGGTAATTTTCATAGCCCATTGCCCTTGCCTGCGCGGTACGGTTTTTCACCAATTTGTCGTAAATGCTGTCCAGTTTTTCCTCATTTTCCAGGAAAAAGGCACTCATCTTCTCCCATGCCTGTCTGCGGACATTGCGGTCGGAATTCACCAGATAGGGCCGTAACAGGGACAGATTCAGTTCCCTGCCGTCGAAATCGATCTTCGCACCGGCGATGAGCTTGTCATACTCCATGGTCAGAGAGTTCTCCTCCTGCATCAGCGGGATCAATGCCTCACTCATGGACTTCTGTGCCAGCTCCATATTCTTGAACGCTACCGGACCGATCTTCTCCTCCAGATACGCTCTGTATGGGGATTCATATAATTTCTTCTGATAAGCCAGCACGAGATTACTAAATACCGGGCCCTGCTCATCATAGTATTTATGCTCTTCCTCGTAAAATTTATCGGAGGTATCGATATCAAAGCGGATATTCGCGATCGTCATCAGCGTCATAACACGGTCCGTCAGCGCATAGTACTTCTTATGCACCTCGAACTGCTCCTCTCCGCTCTTCGCCGCCTCCAGCTCCCGGATCAGCTCTCCCATCTCCTCCTGCACTTTGGCAAAATCTATTCTCTCGTAAGGCATGTCCTGAAATCTCATAATTATAGTAACCCTCTCTTTCTGTGTCTTTAGAAACCTATACTGCTTATCTTACCCCAAAATGCCGGGAAAGTAAAACTTTAGAAGTTTTTTGCATTTGCTATTTTAATCTATTCTCTTATGTGTTATTCTTTTAAAAACTGCATATCGCTATTTTCGACAAATATTAACATTATAATGCAGTTTCATCAGAAGTACGCCATGTCAGCGAATATTGCAAGGAGGAATTACCTAATGACATACGACGAAAATGTTTTCAAAGAAAAAGCTAATCGGAAAGCCCGTAAGATCTGGATCGTTTTTGCTGTTTTACTGAGTGCCAACTATGGCTCCGATGCGTCCGGGGGATTATATCCTGCCACCTCATTTATCATTTTTATGATACTATGCTGGCTGCCTCTGATCTTTGGCGAAGTGCTGTTACGCGTAAAAGGCTGGGCAACGGAGCTCTACCGCTACGATCTGGTCATCGGTTACGGTATCTTCTACACTTTTGTCATCTGTACTACAGCTTCCCCGATCGCTTTCACTTATATCCTGCCAGTGACGAGCCTGCTGGTACTGTATAAGAACCGGAAATTCATGATCGACTGTGGTATCGCCAATACTCTGATCATCGTCGGTGCGGCCGTCTATCGCTATATGCTGGGCTTCAACAGTGCTTCCGATATGAAGAATTATCAGTTACAGCTGTCCTGTATCGTCCTGTGCTACATCTGTTATGTCATGTCCATCCGTCATCTGAACGAATCCGACGGTGCCATGACCGACAGCATCAAGGCCGACCTGCACAGAGTCGTAACTACCGTAGAGCAGGTCAAGTCTTCGAGTAATATCATTCTGGATGGTATCACTGTCGTAAGAGAGCTGGCTTCTGAGAATAAGCATGGCTCCGATATCGTCATGCTGGGTATGAACGAGCTGACTGACAACAACAATATGCTGCTGGATCGTACCACATCATCCACACAGATGACCTCCGATATCCGCGCCCAGGTAGAAAATGTGGTAGCTCTGATCGGAGAAATGGTCACGCTCGTCGAAAAAACGCAATCCCATTCCGGCGTCAGTGCGGAAGACCTGAAGAGTCTGGTGAATACCGCTGCTACCATGTCACAGCTGTCCACCGAGCTGGAAAATGTTCTGGAGAATTTCCGTCAGGAATTCGAAATGGTAAAACAGGAGACCGGCACCATAGAGAAGATCACAAACCAGACGAATCTGCTGGCATTAAATGCTTCCATCGAAGCTGCCAGAGCCGGAGAAGCCGGCAAGGGCTTCGCTGTCGTAGCGGATCAGATCCGTACCTTAAGCACTGAGACCCACGCTTCCTCTGAACAGATCAGGAATGCTCTCTCCCGGCTGGATGCTACCTCCGCGAAGATGACCTCTTCCATTGAAGAGACATTAAAGCTGATCCAGATCACTCTGGAAAAAGTAACGCAGACCGGAGATAACGTAAATCAGATCGCTTCTGATTCCGTGCAGCTGGGCAATCACATTCAGGTTGTAGATAATGCCATTAAAGAAGTAGAGAGCTCTAACACTCAGCTGGTATCCAACATGGAGCAGGTATCTAACATCGTGGATACCATCACAACCTGTATCACGCACTCCAGCCGGACCAGTGAACGGATGCTCAGCAAGTATCAGGAAACAGCAGACAATATCAATACCATCGAAGATGTCATGGAGAACATGATGTGTGATCTGGGCGTCGGTGGTTTCATGGGTATTGAAGACGTCAAGCCCGGCATGAAGATCAACTTACAGCTAGTCGATCAGAAGGATGACAAATATCTTGGGGAACTGATCGAGCAGATTCCGGAGGGACTACTGGTATCCTGTCAGAAGAAGCTGACGATTAACGGGTCTGCTTCCTGTATGCTGCAGGTCACCGCAGGTAATATCCTGTACTGTTGGGAAAAAGCCACCATTTCTCCTGCTCCTGAAAGTGGTGAACATGCTTTCAGGATTACCATTACTACCAGACCCAGGATCAACAATAGACGCAAATACCCTCGTATGGATCTGAATAATACCTGTACTATTAAGTTCAAAAATTCCGATACGGAATATGCGGCTACCATGGAAAATATCAGTGCCAACGGATTCGCCTTCCTGGCTACAGACAAGATATTCACCCAAAGCAAAAATGCAGAAGTCATTATCACGATCCATGATTTTGCTCTGCCGAATCATAATGTGCTGGAAGGTCGCATCATCCGCTGTTCCGACGATAACGGACTGTATATCGTCGGATGCCAGATGCCGGAGGATAATTTCTATATCCTGGAATATGTAGAAAAGAACTTAAATAAATAGAATTCCTGTGTAAAACCAAGGCACCAAAAATGCCCATTCATATTCAAATGAATGGGCATTTTTAATGTTGTTCTTTACGGTTTCAATAGCCGGGCGATCAGCCCTTCGACCTCCTGGAGCTGTTCTTTTGTGCTCTCTTTGTGACTTTCCTTGCGGTATTTTGACGGAGACATGCCCTTCATGGCATGGAACGCCTTGGTAAATACCAGCGCATCACTATACCCACAGGACAGGGCAATGCTCTCGATAGGATAATTCGTAGATTCCAGCAGCTCTCTCGCCTTGGTGATACGGAAGGTGGTGAGGAACTGCTGAGGCGACATTCCCAGATAATTCTGGAACAATGTATATAAATAACTGCGGTTGATACACACATAATCCGCCACATCCGTTACCTTGATAGGGTTACAGTAGTTACTCTGGATAAAAGATACCGCTTTTTTCACATACTGGTTCCCCTTATCCTCTTCCTCTCTGGCTACCACACCGGCGCTGTCCGCGATCACAGACAGGAATACTCCCAGCAGTCCGTTCCGGCGCAGATCATCCGCGATTCCAAAGGTATTGTGTTCCATCATATCACGGACAATCGAATACAGCTCCTCTGATTTATCACAGGAAAAAATAGGATGCCTGTCTGACAGTCCCATGCTATGTAAATACTCTTCCGCGCGGCTCCCGGCGAATCCCACCCACAGATAACTCCAGGGATCCTTCGCATCCGCCTGATAGAAAGCCAGCTCGTTGGGCTGGATCAGAAATCCGTACCCTGCTTCCAGCCGGTATTCCTTGTCATGGAACCGGAAATGCCCCTTGCCGCTTAAGACATAGTGGATCAGGTAGTGCGGCTTGGATGCCGGTCCGAAGCTGTGCAGTGCTTCCGTCTGAGAGCACCCGCAGCAATTCACATACAGACTTCCTGTTTTGTCATTGATAAAGTCCAGCTTAAATGCTTTTTCCATGGCAATTCCTATCCTTTCCCATCGGTCAATTCACTATAATCCCGCCGTCCTCATCAAACGCCACACAAAAAGCACTGCTATATTCGTTCATACGCTGCAGGATCCTCTGCTTATCCTCCCCCGTTGCCGGCGTCGGTCGGAAATCATTCCTTGTTTTGACAGAACTTACCATACAGGGAATGATCCGGGCGTTCTGATCCTCCACCTTTTCCCCGTTCTCAAAAGTAAAGGTCTGCTGGAAGATCATGGTGTCCTTGTCCTCCGGATTCCGGTTGGCTCCGAAGCAGAAATTTGCCAGACTGTAGATAATATATCTGCCCTTGTATTCCTCGATTCCCTGCAGGACATGGGGATGATGACCGATGACCAGATCCACACCCCAGTCAATGCATTTCCTGCCAAGCTGCTGCTGATAATTTTCCGGATAATTGTCTTTTTCGATACCCCAGTGACAACAGGCGAGGATCAGATCCACGTTCTGTTCCCGCAAGACTTCGATATTATTCTGAATCAGTTTCTCCGCCTGTGCGCCCCATTCCACTTCATTGACGGAGATAATGCCGATTTTCAGATTCCGCTCTCCGCCGTGGGCTGCCGCGCTGTCCGGGATCTCATAAATGCCTACATTTTTATCATAGGCATAGACAATACCCTCCTGCTCCAATGCTGCCACTGTATCCCGGCTGCCCTGCTCTCCGTAGTCCAGTCGATGATTGTTCGCAAAGCTGACGGATTCGATATCCCCCAAGGTCAGTAGATGGGCATACGCAGGATTTCCCTTGATGCAGTAGGTCTGCCCCTCCCGCATATGTTCCGATGTGGTCAACGGTCCTTCGAGATTCACGATGGTCATATCATCCGCCTTGAAAATATCTCTCACATTCTCGAAAAAATATCCCTCATCCTCCACCTGATCGTACGCCTGACGGAAGGAATAGCTGTAATCCTGTTCCTGATGATTGCCCAAAGTTACATCCCCTGCCGCGGAGATCGTGATCGTGCAGCGTTCACCCGTCAAAAAATCCGAAGCCCCGGACTGTCCTGATTCCGGCAATGCAGTATTGTCACCGTCCGTCCCACCTGGCAGAACGATCTCCCCGATATTATCCCCGGGCTGATCGTCCTGCGGTCCGGTATGGTAACCGCCGATCGGTTGCGCCAGTTCTTCCACCCCGGGAATACAGACCTGCTGTGTCAGATCATCCCCACAGCCGCTAAGCACTATTACACTGACCGCACAAACCAGTGCCACAAACCGCTTTTTCCTCTGCCCCATAAACACTCTCCCTCTGTTACAAAGAAATCCCTTAGCCCTCTCCTAAATCAGTCTTAATTTTCAGAAGCCGCTGTCGCAGTGCTGTCTCCCGTTCCATACAAATTCTCCTGCAGGAATTTCTTATTTGCCTCGAAATCTACCTCCAGCACGGACATTTCACGATGGGTCGCATCCTTATATGTGCCTTCAATGGGAATACTGTTCTGTATAATATCGTATGTCAGAATCTTCGGTGCCATGAG
>SAMEA3663023__coassemble_832_pt1 | contig 29932 bp, 22 predicted proteins | sample SAMEA3663023__metabat2_low_PE_007 | metagenome-assembled genome bin SAMEA3663023 (sample SAMEA3663023) | pig gut metagenome | biome: pig gut; feature: pig-associated habitat; material: faeces | place: France | collected 2012 | reverse complement strand
TCCCTTCGGATTCGTGAGTACACCCTTAGGCAGCTTATGGATGACCTCTGTCAGCACTTTTCTTTGTCGCTCGGTTCTGCCGAAATCCGTACCGATATAACGATTTCTGCAATATGCCAGCGCCTGAGGACCGTTCAGATGCACCATACCTCCGGACAGGTCATCGAAATAGTCCGTTCCCTCCGGTCTGCCCAGCAGGATATTATATTCTACCAGGTAGCCGTTCACGTATTCCACTTCTTTACCGGTCAGCTCCAGGTCCACGCCGCCCACGGCATCTACCAGATTTGCAAATGCTTCAAAATTCACCAGCACATAGCGGCTGATATGAATGTCAAAATTCTGCTCGATGGTCTCCATCAGCAGCTCCGCACCGCCGTAGGAGTATGCCGCATTCAGACGATTGTCCTTATGCCCCGGTATCTCTACATACATGTCACGGAGCAGAGATGTCATATATATCTTTTTCGTCTTGTTGCTGATAGACAGCAGGATCATGGCATCGGATCTGCCATCCTCCCCGTTCTCACGGGAGTCGTTACCGATCAGGAGAATATTTGTAACTCCTTCTTCCTTCATGGGGGAGCTTGCCACAGATTCGATCTCTTCATAATTCATCTCGGCATAGACCTTACCCACCAGAACATACAGCCCTGCTGCCAGAAATACAATGATCAGCGCTACTGCGATCAGGAAGCGCTTGAAGCTGGATTTTTTCTTTTTTCTGCCGCTCCCGGCTTCCTTTTTGTTTCCTTTTCTGCTCTTCTTATCTGTTTTCGTGTCTGTCTCCTCACGCTTCCCTGATTTTTTTCCGGAGCGTTTTTTGTCTCTGGGATCTTCGTAATCCTCGTATTCGTCCGCATAGTCCTCCCGTCTGCTACGCCGGGTTCTATCGGATGCCGCCTGTCTGCGACGATCTGCATTACTCTTACTGCGACCACCACCATTACGATTCTCTGAAGTCTTACGCGTCGTCTCTCTGCGGGCTGCCTGTCTCTTACGATACGCAGGATCATCCCAATCCTCCGCGTAATCATCCTCTCTTGCTCGTCTTCCGGATCCGATCACGTCCAGTTCCTCCTCATCCTCGTCATCCTCATTCATGTCAAACATCTGTGGAGCCGGACGCTCTGCTGTCCGCCTTCCGGTCCCGGACTTCCCACTGCCGGAGCCGGATGTCTGCATTTCCTGCAGCTCCTGCTGTAAAAAGGCTTCCAGACCTTTTTGTATATCTTCCATCTCCTGAATGGAGTCTCGCTCTCTGTCACTCATGTTGTACCTCATTTCCACATACCGGCACCGGTACGTTCCTTAAGTCTCTTTCCTATTCGTCTCCTAGGATACCACACTCCCACCTATTCGTCACGGCAGAAATCCTTAATATTTGCTTAAATGTTGTCCGGCATTTCTTAAGACATGATCACTACTATTATAAAAAGAGACTATCTACGGCAGCTATAAGTATTTCTCTTATATGCTTTCCGCAGACAGTCTCTGCTTTTTTGTTACCTGATATTGCTTTATTTATGAGCAATTCTCGCATCTATGTAGTTCTTCAGAGATTCCACGGTCTCCTCCACGCCCAGCTTGCTGCTGTTGATGGACAGGTCGTAGTTACGGGAGTCGCCCCATTTTACCTTACAATGGCTGTTGTGGTAAGACTTTCTGCGGCGATCCTTCTCGATCATACGCTCTTCCGCATGACGGGCATCCAGTTTATAGATCCGCATGACACGCTCAATCTTGGCTTCTCTGTCTCCTAATATGAAGATGGAGATCAGATTCGGATTGTCCTTCAGCACGATCTCGGAACAACGCCCTACGATCACGAAGGATTCTCCTGCTTCTGCCTTTTTCTTGATATAGTCGAACTGCATTCTCGCCACATTATCTGCAGGAGAGCTGTTCATTCCCATCACACTTCTGTACAGGAATTTGTTACGTCTCTTTTCATCGAACTCTGCCAGCTCCTTGCTGCTCACATTCATGCTTGCAGCCACCTCATCTAACAGGTTATGATCGTACATTGGCAGCTTGTAATATTCTGCCAGCTTCTGTGCGATCTCATGTCCGCCGCTGCCGTACTCACGGCTGACGGAGATAATCAGTTGTTCACTCATGGGTCTGCCCTCCTTATAGTCTTACAGATATCTCGCATAGATCATTGCCATGGAGATTACTATTACTATTATAGTCGCGGGAGTCATAACTTTGCAATATTTTCCCCACTTGATCATATGACCGGATTTCGCTGCAGTAGCGATACCCACGACATTTGCAGATGCACCGATAGGAGTTGCGCTTCCACCGATATCGGTTCCCATGGCTAACGCCCATGCCAGGATAGAGAGATCCACACCCTGGGTTGCGGACAGACTGCTGATGATAGGGATCATCGTCGCCGCAAAAGGAATATTATCCACGAACGCGCTGGCGATTGCGGAGATCCACAAAATAATCGCGATCATCAGCATCAGATTACCATTACTGATGTCACCGATGAAGTTCGCCATGACTTTCAGGATACCTGTCTGCTCCAGACCGCCTACCACCATGAACAATCCGATGAAGAACAGCAACGTCTTATAGTCGATCTGCCTGATCAGCTTCAGGGCATCTCTGCCTGCGGCGATCAGTGTCACGATAGTGATAAACACGCCGATGCAGGATACGGTAAGACCGGTCTGTGCATGGGTTACCAGCAATGCTACTGCACACAGGAAAATAACGGTACTGATAATGAATCCCTTTTTATCGGTAATCGCCTCGGAAGGATCCGGGTAATTCTGATTGCTGCCGGCTGCTGCCGCCTCGCTGGCACGCAGCTCCTTGTGGAATACCAGGTAAAAATACAATACAACTACGACCAGAGAAATACCTGCGATCAGACCGGTATTGGTCAGGAAATCCGTGAAGGAATATCCCAGGGAAGTACCGATGATGATGTTGGGGGGATCTCCACACATGGTAGCGGATCCGCCCAGATTCGCACAGAATACCTCTGCCAGGATCATAGGCACCGGATTGAATTTCAACAGCTGTGACAGTTCAATCGTGACTGCTGCCAGGAACAGAATTACGGTGATACTATCAATGAACATTGCCAGAATACCGGATAATACCATAAAAGTCACGAACAGCGGCACTACCTTATACTTAACCATTTTAGCAAGGCGCATACAGAGCCAGCGGAAAAATCCGACTCTCGCCATTCCCTCTACCATGATCATCATTCCCGCTACGAATACGATCGTCTCCCAGTTAATGCCGCTGGAAGTCTCCGCGGGCTGTCCCGCCGTATACCAGAAATGACTTGTAAAAAAGCTGCCTAAATTCAAGGTCTCCCACACTGCACCCATACTGTGCATTCCCAGTCCGAATACCAGCACCAGCGTCAGCAGACCGCAGCCCAGTGTAATAACGTGTCTCTCCCATACTTCCAGAACGATCAGGACAAACATCGCTACAAATATAACTACTGCAAGTATCTGTGCTATCACTTTTCCTGCCTCCTCGTTAGTTTTTCTTATAAACGTACAAGAGTAGATTGTATCTGAAAAAGCAGGGGAAGTCAATCATTCTTTGGGAGGCTATGCATAAATATTCCGTTAAAGTTTTCCGGATCATTCATTCCGGAAGCTTTCGATATCGTTCTTACCCACATAACGTAAGAACATGCGGTGCATGTCGATACCGCTCTCTCCGAAATACAGCTTCATATATTTCTCGCCGTCCTGACGAATGGGCAGTGTTACAACACGTTCCATGGTCTGGCCTTCCGTGCCGTTAAGGGTCACGGTCTGTTGTAATGTATTGTTCAGGAACACGGAGATCGGCAGCTGCGCCAGTTCTCCTAACGCAGAACTCATCCGAAATACCAGTTCATATCTTCCGATCCTGGAGAAATGCAACTGGTATACCGCACTTGTGCCCTTCTTCGTGGACAGCTTCTCCAACGGAAGCTCTATGTCCTCTAAAATCTTCGGCTCCGGAAGTTCCAGACGCGCCAGCACCTGTCCGCTGTCTCCTGCGCCCTCGGTGCTTATCGGATTGTGAAGCTCCGTGCATTCCTCTTCCTCTCTGTCCAGAAACCGTTCCATAGCAACGGAACGTAACAGGAAACCACAGATATTTGCCGCATTCCGTGTAAGCTGTGCTCTGGTCAGTCTGCCATCTGCCAACCCTTCCGCGGTGTTGTCCCCCGCGGAGTTGGATGCGGCGTCTGCCACGACCATATAGATATCGTTCTGTGCCCGCACCATGGGAATCGTCTGTCTGCCAGAGCCAGGCTCACCCTCCTCGTTGATCTTTGCCCACCAGTCAGTCATCACAATGCCCTGATATCCCCATTCCTTACGGAGAATAGTCGTCAGGAGATCATAGTTGCCAGCTGTCCACAGTCCGTTCACCGGTCCGTAAGTGGACATGATGCTGTAAGCGCCGCCCTGTTTCACCGCGATCTCAAAGCCCCTCAGATAGATCTCCCGCAGTGCTCTCTCCGATACAATGCTGTTGGCATCATGACGCTTGAATTCCTGATTATTACATGCAAAATGCTTGATGGTGCCGGTGACACCGTATTTTCCCATACCGGTCAGCTGTGCTGCTGCCATGATACCGGTGAGATACGGGTCTTCCGAAAAATACTCAAAATTACGACCGTTCAATGGATTCCTGTGGATATTGATGCCGGGTCCTAAGAGGGTGTCAATCTTGTTCTTCCGAAGCTCCATGCCCTCCATCTCATACAACTCCTCCACCAGCTCCGGATCAAAGGTGCAGGCAAGCAAGGTGCCGTTAGGCAGGGCATATGCCATGGTGCCGCAATCCATACGGATACCGGAGGGTCCGTCCGAACAACAGGCTATAGGAATCCCAAATCTCTTCAGTCCTTCTGTCACTCCGCCGAAGGCTGCTGCCGTACCCGGAGTCACTTTCGGGGAACACATGCCCTCTCCGCGGGTCATACAGATCAGGTCTTCGTCCGACAATTGTGTCAGAAACTGTTCCAATGTGATTTTTCCATCCGATACATCCGCCAGCTTCCAGCCACGGTCTCCCGCATACTCACTCTGCGTAGGCCTCTCCTTAAGAATCCTGTCCGCCAGATCTATCGTTCGTAAAGGTACATCTTCCCAGTTTGCAATGGCATGATCCTTTTCCTCGAAAAAGAAAGGTTTCAGGCGCTTAAACTCCTGTACCGGTGCCATTGCTTCCGTCACCGTCCGCACTACCCGAAGCTCTGTCAGGGTCGCCTTGCCAGCCTCTGCCGCACTTCGCACATCGGTTCCGGCATAGAAGATATAGTCTCCCTCTTCCAGTACATAGCAGGATTTATGTCCGGTGACACCACTGTCATCATAGGAAGCATACTCCGTCAGCTCTGTTTTCAGCAGCAGTTCTTCTGTCTCACCCGGCTTCAGTTCTTCTGTCTTCGCAAATGCAGCCAGCTGGCGCAGAGGCTTTCCTAATTTCCCCTGAGGTGCTTCCAGATACAGCTGCACAGTCTCTCTGCCGGATACTCCCCCGACATTGGTTACTTTTGCAACTGCCGTAACTGCCATGCCCTGTACTGAGAATCCCAGGATCTCTGTCTGGAACTTCGTATAAGATAATCCAAATCCGAAAGGATACTTCACTTTATCTTTTGCAAAGGTCTCAAAGTAGCGATAGCCTACATAAATATCTTCTGCATAGAAATTCTCCACCGGATCTCCGAAATTTTCCGTGGAAGGATAATCTTCAATATCTTCTGCAATCGTGTCACTTAATTTACCACTGGGATTTACTTTGCCGGTCAGAATATCCGCGCAGGCTCTGCCGCCTTCCTGACCGCCCTGCCATACATACAACACTGCCTGGGGCTGATACCGGTCTACCCATTTCATATCCATAATGTTGCCGACATTCAGCACCACGATCGTCCGGTCGAACGCATTGCACACATTCCGAAGGATCTCTTCCTCCGCGCTTGTCAGCAGATAGCTTCCCTCCGTTGCACTGTTATCCTTATCCTCCCCGGCAGTACGACCGATAACAACTATTGCAAGATCGGAATTCTCCGCCGCCTGCTTCGCCGTTTCTTCGGTGACAGACATCTCTTCCTGGTTCCAGGGTTCCATGGCCCAGCCTTCCCCTATATCAAAGGGATGCTCTTTCAGCCATTCTCTGTACTGTGTCTCCAGCGTCTCATTTACCTGTACCGTTCCGTCTTCTTTCAGACTGTCCGTAATATTCGTGACATAAGGTGCATTCACCATACCGCCGGAACCGGTACCGCTCTTATAATGCTTAAACTGTGTTCTGCCGAAGATAGATACTCTCTGCCCCTTCTGCAAAGGCAATGCGGCATCCTCATTACGAAGCAGTACACTTCCTTCCGCTGCTACACGCCTTGCCAGGTTGGCGTACTTTTGATAATCCAATGTATATTTCATACGCTTGTCTGCTCCTTTCCTGTTCTATGCATCCGATAGCTCTTGTAATATTTTTATCTTTCTTCGATATCACTGATGATCCTGTGATATCCTTCCAATGTCACCATACCGTCCGAATCCTCGATTCTCCGTCCGCTGCATCTTACCATGACCTCTCCGTAGACCGGATGGATCCAGGGATATTGCAGCTGCACTACCACATTTGCTTCCACCATATGTGCCACGTTTTCTTTCACATAGTCCAGGTGATCCTCTTTGATCCTGCTATACCAGAAATCATAGCATTCTTCGGGACTATACTTCCGGTCAACCCCCATGATCCGTTCCATAGTCTCATCTGCATGCATCTCAGAATATCCCGTCTCTTCATTGATTCGTATGATCCAGAGGCCAAGGTTCGTATCCCGGAGAATATTTTTCGTATTGAAATAAATAAAATGCATACTCTCTTTATAGTCATAGATTTTCTGGATAAACGCTTCATGTTTCCGGTATTCCGGTGTACTCCGATCAATAAAAGAACGTTCAAACTCCTCCACCGGAACAGGTTTGGAAAACAGGTAACCCTGGAACAGACTCGGAGACAATCCCTCCAATACGGTAAGCTCCCGCATATCCTCCACGCCTTCACAGCAGACACGCATACCGCTGTTCTTGGCGAACTCGATCATATTGCTGATCAGACGGTAATTATAAGTTGCCTCTTCGACATCCTTTACGAACATTTTATCGATCTTGATCTCATTGACATCCAACTGCTTTAAGTAGCTCATGCTGGCATATCCGGTACCGAAATCATCGATGGACAACTCGATCCCTGCATCTCTCCAGCTCTTAAAGATAGGCGTCAGCTGCGAAATACTCTGGATCTGTATGGACTCTGTCAGCTCGATAGTAAGCGCATTTCCCGGAATTCCTACTTTTTCCAGAATATGCAATACTTTCTCGGCAATTTCTTTATCTTCCAGCTGTACTACGGAGAAGTTCACGCTGATATGGAAATCCGGCACACTTTCCCGCCATTTTTTGCACTGTTTCAACGCCGTTTCCAGGATCCAAAGGCCCACCGGCCGGATCAGCTTCGACTGCTCCAGCAGCGGAATGAACTCGTCCGGATAGATATTTCCGTAAACTGCGGAACGATATCTGAGCAGTGCTTCCGCTCCGAACAGATGGTAGTTGCCTGTCTTGATCTGCGGCTGATAGCACAGATAGAATCCCTCGCAATCCTTTCTGACACTGGACTGCATTTCCTCCATGAACTGAATCGTCTTAAGCCTTGCATCCAGATCTTCCTGTGAGAAAAATACAATATTCCGGATACCGATGTCTTTCGCCTTCTCCAGCATCATCTCCGCACAGGCGTAAAGATTTCCCTCATCTCCGAACAATTCCTTACTGTCAGCTACCACACCGGCGGAAAGCGTACAGTAATCTGTCAATTCCGACAGCAGTTTTTCGTAGATACGTCTGACATCGGTCTCGCTTCTTACATCTAAATACAGGGCAAAGCAATTATTTTCCACATGCCATACGTTTTGTACTTCTGTCTCCTGCTCGATGATCTCTGCGCATTTTTTGATGACTTCATCTCCATAGGATCTGCCTCGCCGCAGATTGATGCTGCCCAGGTTGTCGATACCCATAAGCATGAGATAGCCGGTATTTCTTGGCAGGATCTGTTCTTTGAGATCCAAGAACATTTTATTTTTATTAAACAGCTTGGTCAGCGGATGATATAGATAACGCAGTGATTTATCAGAAACCCGTCCGACCATGACAAACGGTCTGCCCTTATCGTCCGGAATTACCGTTCCACGGCAGTTGATCCAGACCGGTTCTCCCTGTCTGTTTACCCAACGATAGTCCATGTCATGAATCGACTTCTCTCCGGCGATGATCTTCACCAGATCCTCGCGCAGCGCCGCGCGATCCGCGGGATATACCACCGCTTCCATCTCTGCGATGGTGCAGGTCTGTGCGCCTTCCCTTCGCAATGCATATTCCTTATCCACATCGCCAAAATACCATATCTCATCTCTGTTGATATTCCACAAATACAAATACGAGTCTGTGGATCTGCAGAGGATTTTCAACACATTCAGATAATTCTTGATTCTCTCTTCACTGTAGACGGGGAATTCCTTCTTCATGCGGAATTTTACATCATACATCATCTCATCGGCACGGTTGAATACCTGCTCCATGGGCTCCTGTGCATTTTCACGGATCGCATAGCCGCATGCAATCGACAGAGACATTTTTCTGCCTTCATTTTTCTCCGCAATCAGTTCATCCAGCTTCAGCAGGATCTTCTGAATCTGCTCTTTCTCTGCCTCACCGATGAGTACACAGAATTCATCTCCACCGATACGGTAGCAGACACCTGCCTCTCCAAATGCCGCACAAATGCATTCCGCACTGTCACGGATCATGCGGTCGCCTTCTTCATGACCGTATCTGTCATTGGCAACCTTCAGATTGTTCACATCCGCTACCACACAGACGGCACCCGGCTTGTCATCAAAAGCTGCCATATCTCTGGTAAATGCGGCACGATTTCCGATCTCCGTCAGGCCATCCGTATATGCCATTCTCTCCAGTTCCCAACGGTACTGCTGTTCTTTAGAGACAAGGTCATCAATATGGTGAAATGCCACAATCACTTTGCCGTCAAAGTTTTCCTCTCTGACACGTACCACCTGCACTTCAAAGTAGCGGTGTCCTGCCGGATTCGGCACGCTTTCGTACCGGTACACATAGCGGTCCGATTTCGAAAGCTCCTGCAATAAGAATTTCCGATCCATGACGCGTAAGAATTCTTTTTTATTTCCACCTGCCACAAAATGATCACAGTATCCCTTGACCGTATCCGTATAACCTATTTTCTCCCGGACACGGATCCGGTCCATTTTGATCGCATTACCGCTCAGCGCCACTTTCAGCGGCTCCGCAATGTCGTTACGCAGATCCGCATAATGAACCGACGTATAATCTCTGCAGATAACATCCAGAAACTGTCTCTCTGTGATCAGATTTTGCGAAGGCTCTCCCTCAAATGAATCTTTGGTATTCTCTGTATTCTGCTCTTTCATACTTTTATCTTCCTGTGGTATATCATGTTGTCATATACCATTTCTTTAGTTTTCATGCCCCGAATCACCGTAGACATGTGCAAATCCGGCGAATTGTTCTACTTATTTATCATATCATTAAATTTGGAAGACATCTATAAAATTTTTATAACCTACTCTTAATCACCAAAGTAAATCAGCTCTTTGATCTGTCCGTTTTCATCAAAGGCGATTCCGTTGAACGCAGCGCTCTCTTCCGTCAAAGTATCCTTGGTAAAGTCACTGATTTCATTTGTGATCGCCACTCCCGTGATTGCATCCTTACGGATATGCATGGTTCCGTTATAAAAGGGACATTCCACTCTGTCATCGCTGTCGCAATACAGCGTAACCGGACTTCCATCCACTGACGGCTTATAATAACATTCCAATCCATCCTCGGAGACGAGATATCCTTCTCCGTCTACTTCTTTATAAGTAAATGTCTGATAGGTGTGTGTCAATGCATCTGTCTCCAGCTGGCAGTTGTCGCCGACTTTCAGATCTCCCGGTGCCTTCACGCCGCGGTAAATGACTGCCGATACCTCATAGTAATCTCCGGCATCGCACAGGGTCTGATAGTCCAACGCATAAGTTAACGTTGAATATCCGGTAGGGCCGAAGCCGTATCTCTGAACCATGGCCCAGGTATCCTCAAAAGTACCAAGTCCGGTCTCTGTGAAGGAATCCTCTACCATTTCCGGGTATCCGACAGCAGTGTCATCTGTGTTTTCTGTCTCCTGCGGCTGCGTGGTCTCTTCACTTGCCGCCACCTCTTCTGTTGCGGTGTTTTCTTCCGACACTTCCGTCGTTTCAACTGTAACCGTCGCTTCCGGCAGGATCGGAGACGGCAGTTCTTCCGTCGCTCCGCATGCCGTCAGACTCCATAACATCATTCCTGTGATAAATAAAGCTGTTTTCTTTTTCATATATTTACTTCCTCTCCCATTCCTAATGTTTTATACTAAGATATCTATTATACTTGACGGCAAATTTTTATACAAGGTTGCAACCCCGGCTCCTCTTTTTCCGTCGGACAGGATAGAGGGAGGAATCTTCATGCATAAGATAACGGATGATGAAAGCCTGATCTCTCTGCTGTTTGCCAGAGACGAATCGGCACTTTCCCGGCTTGCTGAAAAATATCATACTTTATTGCTTTCCATAACGAGACGCATTCTTCCGGATGCCCGGGATGTGGAGGAGTGTGTCAACGATACCTACATCCGCATCTGGAATGCCATTCCGCCGGAGCATCCGGTGTCCCTGCCGGCATACCTGTCCCGCGTGGCGCGTAATCTGGCTCTGGAACGTTATACTTATAACTCCGCCGCCAAACGGAGCAGTGCCCTTACGGATGCTTTTGAAGAGCTGGAAGAGTTCATGCTTCCTTCCTGTCCCGATAATGTTGCGGAAGCTGTGAATGAAAAAATATTTCATGATTTCATCAACTCTTTCCTGAAAAGCCAGACAAAGGAAGCCCGGATCTTCTTCCTTCGCCGCTACTGGTATGGCGAAAGTATTGAAGAAATCTCCTCTTCCTGCCATGTCAGCAAAGAAAAAGTAAAATCTTCCCTGTTTCGCACCCGCAACCGTCTCCGCTCCGCTTTAGAAAAGGAGGGCATAGTACTATGAACGAAAAACTTTTCGATCTGTTTATGAATAACGTTGACGCTTCGCTTTTGGAAGAAGCCATGGATCCCAATGCTCTTCCAGGGAAATCATCTATTCACCGTTACCTGCGTCCCGCCATTGCTGCGTGTCTGTGTATCGGACTTCTGGCTGCCTTTTTCCATATGCATCAGACTCCCGGATCCTCTGCCTTAACTTCACAGGAACTGGCTGCTCTGGGATATGATCTGACCTCTCCTTTGGAATCTCTTCCGTTAGATTTAGATATGGAGACTGTATCCTATTCCATGGAATATATCGGTGCCGCGAATGATATCCGGGTAGCACAGGCCACCTTTACTTCCGACGGTACGGAATATACCTGCCGGGCTTACAAAACGGATACTCCGCAGGACATCTCAGGTATCAACACCTCTTCCGATGACGGGCTTACACTTACTGCGGACAACACCGCCATTTCTCTGGTACGATCCGACTCCGGCGACTCTTATGTCAGCTGGTATTCCCCGGAGACAGAAACACAGTGGTGTCTCTCCGCCAGGGAAGATTCCGCCACTGTGATGACTACTGCGTACTATATGCTGATGTGTCTCGGTGTAGAGCTTACGGATGTACCTGCCGGTGCTGACAATATTTCCTGCAATATCGTCTCTGTCTCCGGTCTTACCGTAGGCGAGCTTAATTTTACCTTAGACGGCACTCACTACACTTATCATACCGCTCCCACTTCGGAAGTCGCCTATCCCTTTGCCGACATCTCCGGAGACACCAAAACATATACTTCGCACATTACAACAAAAATCGGCTGGTGCACGGCGGAGCTCTATCTGTCGGAAGACGGTTCCGGCAAGGTCATCTGGTTCGACATAGCCCCCGGCCTGCTCTATAGTCTGACCATGGACCGGGATGCCGACGAAGAAGCTCTGCTCTCCATTGCGGAACAGATTTACACTCCCGTGCAGGGAGGCTGAGGAAACCGATATTATTTGATTCCGGAATGCATAAAACTTTCCATGAACTGTCTCTGGAATACAAAAAACAGGATCAGGAGCGGTGCGCAGACCAGCACAGTGGCTGCGCTTACATCGCTCCACTGCATTCCAGTCTCATAGGACATGGCAAACATCGCAAGGCCTAAGGACAAGGGTCTCTTCTCTACGGAATCTGTCATAACTAACGGCCAGAGGAAATTGTTCCACTGAAACGATGCCGAGATCATTCCAAAAGAGATATATGCCGGTTTCAAAAGCGGTACATATACCCTCCATAAAATCTGAAACAGATTAGCTCCATCCATTTTTGCTGCCTCTTCGAGTTCATAGGGAATCGTCTTGATTGTCTGCCTTACGATCAGCGTTCCCATGGCCGAAGCAAAGAATGGCAGCATAATGCCAATCTTCGTATCCGTCAGTCCCCATTTTGCCATCATGGAATAATTGGGAAGAATCAATACCTCCGGCGCAATCATCAGCTGTGACAGAAACAGCACGAACAACGCTTTGGATCCGTAGAAATCAATTCTGGCAAAGGCATAACCTGCCAAAGTGATCAACACAAACTGAACCAGCAGAACTCCCACAACAATAAAAATAGTATTTCCGTAATATTTTCCGAAGGGGGCTGCATCCAGCACTCTGCGGAAATTCTCCAGTGTAGGCCATGCCACCGCCGTCAGATCCAGTGTCAGTTCCTTCGGAATAAATGCTGTCCTGATTACCCAGATCAACGGAATCAACGATACCGCCAGCAACAAAAACATAAATCCATATATCAATGCTCTCCCCACATGTATCTGATGATGTATCCTTCCACGTATCGGTGCCTTAACGGCAGAATATCTTATATCCATCTCTTTTTCCATCCTTAATTATTATAATATGCTTTTTTATCCTGCACAAAGAAGCAGACACTGGTCACCACCAGAAGAACCGCTACCAGAATTACGGTCATGGCCGAAGCCTTACCGGTATCCCAGTAATCAAAGCCGGTCTGGTAGATATAAAACAGCAGCACATTCGTGGCATTGCCTGGGCCGCCCTTGGTCATGATGTAGAGGTGATCCACCATCTTGTATGCATTGGTCAGTGTGATGATCAGCACATAGATGGTCGTCGGTTTTAACATGGGCCAGGTCACGCGGGTAAAGATCTGCCAGCCGTTGGCACCATCAATCTTCGCTGCTTCGAAAAGTTCTCTGGAAATTCCATGAAGTCCCGCCACATAGAACAGCATAATATAGCCTGCCTGCTTCCAGACCAGCATGACCATGACCGCCCAGATGGCTGTCTTGCCATCTGCGAGGAATCTCCAGTTGGGATTGATATATCCCAGAAGACCGTAGATCGGCGTATAGATAAACATCCAGATATTGGCGGCTGCCACTAACGGGATAAATGTCGGATAGGTAAAGCCCAGTCTGGCTGCCGCTTTGCCCCATTTCAGACTGTTGGCAAACATAGCCATGGCCACCGCCAGTCCGATGCTTAACGGCACCGTAACGACCGCGATCAGCAGATTGTTCCAAAAACATTCCCAGTACACCTTATCCTGAAACAGTGCGATGTAATTGGAAAATCCGGCGAACACCGGCTGCATCACTGACAGATTATCCAGATAAAAGCTGCTGATAATACTTTTTACGATAGGATAGATCGTGAACACACACAGGAATACCAACGACGGAGCCAGCAGCAGCCAGCCGGTCAGCGTGCGTTTCCATTTGTTCGTGATCTCTTTTTTTAATGCGGTTTCGTATGCTTTTTCTTTTGCAAGTTCCTGTTTTCGGAGGGTTTCCCCGGCAGTCTCCTGTGGAAACAGTGTATCCGCCAGTACGGTTCCCGCTCCCAGATTTACCTGCGGCATCATTGTTTCTGCCATATTCATTCCTCACTTTGATTTCTCGATGTTATGGGGAAAAACCAGTCTGCTCCAGGACGGCAGGCTGGTCTCCTCACATGGATCAACATTTATGGGATTATTTGTAAGCCTTTAAAATGTTCTCTGCAGTGGTCTGTGCTTCGTCCAGCGCAGATTTCACATCCTTCTGATCCGTCATGACATAGGAGATGGCATCATCAATAGCCTTCTGCACTTCTGCCTGATTGTAGGTGGACAGTTCCGCATAACCATACTCCAGCTGGTCTCTTGCTACCAGGCAGTAAGGGAACTCTTCCGCATAAGCCTTCATGCGCTCGGTCTCATAAGCACTGGGTCTGGTGGCTACATAACCGGTATCAATACTCCACTGTGCTACTCTCTCGTCATCGGTCATCCATTTGATGAACTCGAATGCTGCCTGCTGTCTCTCGGGAGATACACCCTTGAAAATGTAGAAGTTACCGCCGCCGGTAGGAGAACCTGGTGTCTCATCTGCTGGAAGCATTGCCACACCGAAATCAAAAGCTGCGTTCTTCTTCACGTTGGTCAGGTTACCGGTCGTATGATACATCATAGCGGTTTTGCCTTCGATAAAGTCGGAAGGCGTGGTCGCCCATGCTACAATGCCGGAGGGCATGGAACCGTCTTCTGCCAGAGACTTCCAGAAGCTTAAGCCCTTGGCGGTTCTGTCATCGTTGTAATATACTTCGGTACCGGTATCATTCATCAGATTGAACCCGCTCTGCTGGGTGCAGAAGGTCTGTAACATCCAATAAGCATAGCCGTCGGAAGGAATCTCAATACCATACCGGGAGCCGTCTGCCTTGGTCAGCTGCTTCGCATATTCCTTCATTTCCTCCCAGGTAGAAGGAGCCTTCTCCGGATCCAAGCCTGCCTCGCGGAAAGCATCCTTGTTGTAATACAGCACGATGGTACTTCTCTGCCAGGGAATACCGTAGGTCGTCTCACCGTCACGGCTGTTCATCATGAATCCTTCATAGAAACCGTTCAGCCACTCTTTATCCGCATCGGTAGTGCAGAAGCTGTTGATATCTGCAATGGCATCCATGGCCAGCAGGGAATACAGGTCGATGGAGAACATAATGGCAAGATCCGGTGTATTACCGCCTTTGATGGCTGCCTGCACCTTGGTTCTTGTGTCTGCGTAGCTTCCGGCATATACCGGTTTGATCGTAATATTCGGATTCTCTTCATGATATTGTGCGCACAGGGCATCGATCAATGCGTCCGGACCACCGCCAACAGATACCGGGAAATACATGGTCAGTTCCATAGGTTCTGCTGTAGACTGGGTACTGTCTGCCGCTGCTGCCGTCTGGGCTTCGTTGCTCTGTGTGGTCTGCGCATTCTGTGCTGTTGTCTGGTTGTCGGTTGCGTTCTGTCCGCAGGCTGCAAGGGAAAATGTCATGATACCTGCCAGAACAAGGCTAATTAATTTCTTCATCTGCTTCTCCTCTGATTTCGTTTTTGTTTTCTTTCTCATCAATTGACATCTCCGATTATAAAAAAAGCCGCCGGCAGCTACTACCAACGACTCGTAAAAAAAAGTAAACTCTCCGTAAAACTTTTCGGAAGGAATTTTACATTGCAAGGATTGTTTCGATTTATTCCATTGTGCTATTCTTTTTTATTGGAAAATTTGAAATTGGAAAACAAACAACAAGAGGAGGCTTTTATGAATAAATATACGAATAGATCGGTTTTTCCGGAACACACGAACCGGTACCGTGGAAATCTTCATTCCCACTCCACCAATTCCGACGGCTGCCTGACTCCCACGGAAATGGTCTCTCTTTATAAAAAGAACGGCTACAGCTTCTTATGCCTGAGTGAGCATGACTATTATACGGATCTGCGGAGTGAATTCGACACCGATGGCTTTATCCTTCTTCCCGGACTGGAGGCCTCCGTAAAATTATGCGATGCCGAAGGCCATCAGGTGAAGACACATCACATTCACGGAATCTTGGGTAACCGCCAGATGCAGGAGCAGGCCGGCAGCCGGTTATTCACATCCGGAGAACGTCTTACGGTCCCTGTCTATACTACGGATTCCTGGCCCGGTGTCAAAGCTGCCCAGGACAGGATCGATCTCCTTCGTTCCAAAGGCTGCTTTACTACCTATAACCATCCGCTGTGGTCCCGGGTGGATCCGGAGGAAGTATGCTCCCTGCAAGGTCTCTGGGCCATGGAGATCTATAATCACGGCAGCGAACTTGGCTTCGGCGAAGGCCATACCACCTTTTTCTGGGAACGGATGTTAAAACAGGGCAATTTCGTCTCTGCCTTCGCCTCCGATGACAATCACAATCCTCCGGAATATTTCGACAGCTTCGGCGGTTACGTCTGTGTCTGCTCCGAATCCCTGGATCACGAATCCATTGTAAACCACTTACTGGCCGGAGATTACTATTCTTCACAGGGGCCGGAGATCTGCCAGTGGGGCATCCGGGAAAATCACGTCTTCGTAGAATGCTCTCCCTGTTCCAGAATCTGCTTCGTGACAGACGGGCCGACCTATAACAGCCGGATGCATCTGATGCAGGCGACACCCCTCACCCATGCCGAACATCCCCTGAACGGTACGGAGAGCTATGTACGGATCGAATGCACCGACGAAAAAGGGCGGATCGCCTGGACAAATGCGATCCGCCTGTAAAATCGTCTCTTAGAGAATGATCCGGACAACAAAATCCCCATTCTCCATAAAGAACTGGTATTGTCCGTTCAGCTTTTCCACATAATATACGATGCTTCTGGCCCCCAGTCCGTGTCCGGAGCGCTCCGTCACCGGTACACCGTCATTAAATGCCGGGGCATTCCGCACGGTATTTTTCGCCATCAGGAGAAGATGTCCCGACTTTTCGGACAGGGACAGCTGTATCAGCCGCTTTTTCTGAGGCAGTTCCTGCACGGCATGCAGGGCGTTTTCCAACACATTGGAAAGGATTGCGCAGAACATCATTTCCGAGCAGGGAAGTTTCTCCCCGATGCTGACCTGTACCTCCCATCGGATCCTCTGCTCCTCAAACCGCGTATTATAGATGGACAGTACGGAATTCACCATCTCATTTTTACAATAGGTCTTGATTACCGTATCATCATAAGTCTGGCTGACCTCATTGAGATATTCCAGCGCTTTTTCACAATCTCCCTGCTGGATCAGAGTCCTCAGGACGGCCATATGATGTCTCGTATCATGCCGCAGGATTGACATCTTTTTCTCGCTTTTCCTTGTATTGTCCATCTCCGCCTGAAAAGAATTCATCTGCATACGGATCAACTCATTATACTGCTCTGCCTTGCTCTTCATCTCGTATTCCCGGAAATACACCAGCAAAAAAATCAGATACGACAGACAGATGGCAAATCCGAGAAATTCCGGCACCGCCCTGTTGCCGGTATATAGCAGCTTGGAAAACTTCGTCGTGGCATAATCAAAAATATAATACACCAGAGGCAGACTTCCGATGATCAGCAGCTCCCGGTCCGTCTTCGCGAACAGCATTGCCGTCGTCTGACACACATAATGGTACAGCACCCAGAATACTACCAGCGTCACCACGATACGGCAGGCATAATAGCACCACTCTTTTCCCGTTATCGACAGTGCGAACAACCCCATCCAGTTACTGCATTGGCAGCACAGACGCGCAGACCATATATAAGCCCCCGGAAATCACTGCCAATAGCAACAGCTTCCCTACATTCGTTTTGTCCTTCTTCACACCCAGAAAAAAGCCGACAGGAAGATGCCGAACAGCATAGTCGTAATATTATGTGTATATGTCAGAATTTCCAGTATCATAAGAGCTCCTCACTTTTATTTCGTAAGTTCATAGATGCTTTTTACAGCTTTACTTTTACAAAATCATGTTCCATGGCGGGAAGCACTTTTTCGATCAGATCCGCCGTCCGCATCCGGAGGCTGGAGGTATTGATGCAGGGATGGCATCCGAAATATTCGCTGTCCAGCACCTCCTCATCGATCAGCAGCTTCACCTGATGTTCCTTATCGTTCATCAGTCCCAGCACGCTGACAGAGCCGGGGGTGATATCCAGGAATTTCTCCATGTATTCCGGCTTGGCAAAAGAAAGCCTCGCCGAGCCGATCTGCGCCGACAGATCCTTGGTGTGGAACACCTTGGTATCCGGGATCATCAGCAGATAAAATGCGGTCTCCTGACGGTTGCACAGGAACAGATTTTTGCAGACCATGGATTCCAGGATCTCATCCACTTCCTTACAGTCCTCCATGGTCATTGCGGGTGCGTGATCCACGCGGTCATATTCCACGCCTAAGCCATCCAACAGGTCATAGGTGCGTATCTCTTTGTCCAGTCTGCCGGTGGTATCGGCAGGTCTTCCTTTTTGCAATACTAATGTCATTGTCTTTTCCCCTTTGTTGTCTAGTAACCGATGGTGTCGTTTACGAGGATCACATGGATCCGGTCCGTATGTCTGGAATATCTCGTGATCAGGAACTGGCAGCAGATGGTATCCGGAGACTTGCAGTCGAAGCATTTTCCGGTTTCTTTGCAGGGAGTCTTGATGTCGAATCTCTGGGCATTGATAGGTGCAGCCACGTTTCTCGCACGCTTCATGGCGCTGTCTAAGTCTGCGCAGACCTTGTTCATGCCGACGATGAAGATTACTTTCCTCGGTCCCTGGGCTATGCAGGAGACACGGTTGGAATTGCCGTCGATATTGACCATGACACCGTCGCTGGTGATGGCATTGGCACTGGAGAGGAAGATATCCGCATCGTAAGCTGCCATAAGTCCTGCTCTGGCATCCATCTTAGAGCGGTCGATATAGTGGTAATTGCCTGCTTCCAGTGCGGAGATCAGTCCGATCTCTCCGGCACTCATGCATCCGCCCATGGCAATGGTGCTTCCCTCCGGGATCAGCTCCAGCGCCTGCTTTAGTGCAGCTTCTTTATCCTCCGCATAATAACCTGACATGTTGCGGGACTGTAATCCCTTGATCACTGTTTTGGCCAGCTGTTCATTTCTTTTTCTGATCATTTCGTTCATCTCTTAACCTTCCTGCCTTTCCGTAATCTGCAAACTTTGTTCCTGAGAACCAGACTCTTTTTGATCCTATTTTATCAAAAAAACAATTTCGTGTATAGCAACCAATATAAATATTTGACAATACTTTTCGCATATGCTAGGATATTTCCAATATTAGGGAGTAGTTCACATCGGATAACCGGTGTTGTGTTGGTCGTCATCACGTTAGTGAAGCCTTAGGCAGTCGCTAACCGGGCAGTACACTTCTACAGAAATGGAACGAGACTTTTATTGTATGTTTATCGTGCAATAAAAGTCTTTTTTTTGCGTGATAAACAAAGGATCCGGGTACATTATTTAAGAAGGAGGATTTGTATATGACACAAAAAAACATCTGGAATATTTCTGTAAAAGAACTCATGGAAAAATATCAGGTGACAGAGCAGGGGCTTACTACTGCCCGCGCGGAGGAGCTTCGCCTGGAAAAGGGTGAAAATATCCTACAGGAGAGCAGGCGCAAAAGTATACCGGAAGTATTTATCAGTCAGTTTGCTGATCTGCTGGTAGTAATCCTGATCATTGCGGCAGCGATCTCCATGTTTTCCGGCAATACGGAGAGTACCATTGTAATCCTGCTGGTACTGGTGATCAATGCCATCCTGGGTACCCTGCAGCATGTAAAGGCCCAGCGTTCTCTGGATAGTCTCAGGCAGTTATCTTCGCCCGGTGCAAAAGTCATTCGAGACGGTGTGAAACGGGAAATTCCATCGAAGGATATTGTGCCAGGTGACATTGTCATATTGGAAGCGGGAGACATGATCGTGGCTGATGGACGTATCCTGCACAGCTATTCGCTGCAGGTCAATGAAAGCTCTCTGACAGGCGAGTCTGCCAATGTAGAGAAAACAGATGCCGTTATAGAGGGTGATGTGGCACTTGCTGACCGGGCAAATATAGTCTATTCCGGAAGTCTGGTCACCTACGGACGCGCAGAGATGCTGGTGACTGCTACCGGCATGGAGACGGAGCTGGGTAAGATTGCAGGACTGATGAATGCAGCCAAAGAACGCAAGACACCGCTGCAGGAGAGTCTGGACAAGTTCAGCAGCAGACTTGCCATACTGATCATGATCATATGTGCTGTCGTATTCTGCCTGTGTATCTATCGCCGGATGACGCTGTTGGACTCCATGATGTTTGCAGTGGCACTGGCTGTTGCTGCAATCCCTGAGGCGCTAAGCTCCATTGTGACCATAGTGCAAGCCTTTGGTACGCAGAAAATGGCAAAGGAAAATGCAATTATCAAGAATCTGAAAGCTGTGGAAAGTCTGGGCTGTGTCTCTGTCATCTGCTCTGATAAGACCGGAACACTGACACAGAATAAAATGACGGTGCAGCAGATTTATATAGAAGACCGGTTATACGAGCCGGACCAGCTTGACCTTTTGAATCAGACGCATCGCTATCTGCTCTACGACGCTGTCCTCAACAATGATTCCAGTATCGTCGATGAAAAAGGCATCGGTGACCCAACAGAATATGCCCTTTTAGAGATGTTTCGAAGGATTGAAGCGGATGCATCTTCTATTTTGAAAGAAGCAAATATGCATGAAGATATTCTCCGGCAGAACATGCAACGTCTTGAGGAAGTGCCTTTTGATTCCGACAGAAAGCTGATGAGTACGAAATATATGCTGCATGGTGTACCCACGATCCTTACCAAAGGTGCTGTGGATGTTCTCTTAGACCGCTGTGACTATGTGCGCTGCAGCGACGGTATCCGTCCTATGACGGAAGCTAAAAAAGACAAGATCCGTATGCAGAATCAGCTTTTTTCAGAAAATGGCCTGCGTGTATTGTCTTTTGCTTACAAGGAATCGGAGGAAAATCTCGACATCCATGCGGAGTATGGCTATACCTTCCTGGGCCTGATCTCTATGGTAGATCCTCCCAGAGAGGAATCTGCGGCTGCCGTTGCAGCTTCCAAGAGAGCCGGCATCCGTCCGGTCATGATCACCGGTGATCATAAGGTAACAGCAGTGGCAATTGCCCGCCGGATCGGAATATTCGAAGAAGGAGACCTTGCACTGACAGGTGCGGAGCTGGATGCCATGAGCGACAGCGAACTGGACGAACAGATCGTAAAAATTTCCGTCTATGCCAGAGTATCTCCCGAGAACAAAATCCGGATTGTAGAGGCATGGCAGCGCAGAGGTAATATTGTCTCCATGACGGGAGACGGTGTGAATGATGCTCCTGCATTGAAAAAGGCGGACATCGGTGTCGCTATGGGAATTACCGGAACCGAGGTGTCCAAGGATGCCGCAGACATGATTTTGTCAGATGATAATTTTGCAACGATCATCAAGGCAGTGGCAAACGGGCGTAATGTATACAGAAATATCAAAAATGCCATTTTGTTTCTGCTGTCCGGTAATACCGCCGGTATCTTAGCAGTATTATACACATCCCTGATGGGACTTCCTGTGCCTCTTACACCCGTACATCTGCTGTTCATCAACCTGCTGACCGATTCTCTTCCGGCCCTGGCAATCGGCATGGAACCTGCAGATGATGACCTTCTGAAGGAAAAACCCAGGAATCCACGCGAAGGAATCCTCACCAGAGGCTTTATGATTACGATGATAACACAAGGTCTGCTGATCGCAGCAGCCTCCATGACAGCTTATCACATCGGACTGACCGTCAGTTCGGCTATGGCCTCCACTATGGCTTTTGCCACACTGACACTGACCAGATTGTTCCATGGTTTTAACTGTCGTGGCAGCGAATCCGTCTTCCGGCTGGGACTGACCTCGAACCGCTACAGCCTCTATGCTTTCGCCGCGGGAGTCTCTTTACTGGCACTGGTAATCTTCATCCCGGCGCTGCACAGTGTATTCAGCGTAGCCGATCTGACTACGTCGGCACTCGGTCAGATCGTAGGTCTCGCTCTGCTGCCGACAGTGATTATACAGATAACGAAAATTATCAGGCATAGATAATTGGAAAAAGAAACTGCAAGGTGCCGATACTTTTGTACCGACATCTTGCAGTGGATTAATCAATATCTTCCACAGACTGCAAATTTTCCTTTTTTACCTTCAGAGCATCCTCCACTTTGCCGCAGCCTGTCAGAGAAAATGCCACGATCAATACCAGTAATCCGCTGCTTATTTCTTTGTGAAGCTTTCTTTTGTACATACGCCCTCCCCCTATAGCCGGTAAATACATTTTCTATCTTTATCATTTTCCATTTTATTTTTTTCCTTGTTTGCGCATTTTTTCAACATATCTCGTAGCAATCAAGAAAAGCAGCTATCAAATAAAAATAAGTATTCATGTATAATTTATGATATACTATTTAAAATGATGTCGGGGTCAAAAGCTCCCGACTTTGATGCCTACGGATTGTTCCGTGCTGCGCACTCCCACAATCCTACCCGATATGAGCAAGCTCATGTGGGCTTAGACCTTTTGACCCTGGCATCTTTAAAATTATTATTCTGAGAGAAAGGAATTCCGACTATGGGAATCAGATTAGTCTGCAGTGACCTCGATGGTACACTTTTACAATATGGAAAAAAAGAATTGGAAGGCGAGATTTTTGACCAGATCCGGGCACTTCATGACCAGGGGATCCTGTTTTGCCCGGCGTCTGGAAGACAGTATACCAGCCTGCGGAAGATGTTCGCTCCGGTGGCGGATTGCTGTATTTTCTTATGTGAGAATGGAGGAGTAATCTATAAGGACGAGCAATGCATTGCGAAAAATCCCATGCCCCGTGCCCTGGCGGAAGAGATTGCAGAAGATCTGTGGAGCCGGAGTGACGGGCAGGGCGAAGTCATGCTCTCCGGACAGAATACGGCTTATCTGATGGAACGTGGGTTGGGAATGCTGGACAGAATAAAGTTTATTGGCAACAACTATCAGGTCATTCAGGATCCCTCCGAAATTCCGGAGGACATCGTAAAGGTTTCCGTATATCTCCATGAAGGCGTAGCGGCTTACGCTGACCGTTTTGTCCCCCGCTGGGAGCAGGCGAACTGTGCGGTGGCGGGACCTTACTGGATCGATACCACCCTTGCCAACAAAGGCATCGGTGTGCAATCCATTTGTAAAATTCTTGGCTTTGACCTCGCGGATGTCATGGCCTTCGGTGACAATTATAACGATGTATCCATGCTGGATATCGTGGGACATCCTTATATTATGGACGGAGCTGCCGGTCCGTTGAGAGAAAAATATCCGCAGCACACTCCCCGGCCCGAGGAAGTACTACGGAATCTTCTCTAATCCTGAGCATCCGCAGTATCCGCAATGATTCCCAGCTTTATTTTCATTTTCAAAATGCGCAGGACCGCTTCGTTGAGGCGTTCCTCGGTAATCTCACCAGTTTCGACCGCCTTGATGACTGCGGGTACCTGTACTTCAAAATCGGTGCAGCACAGCATATCGTTTCCTGCCTGTACCGCCCGGACGGCAATCTCCGCATCCCCGGCGAACTGCCGTACTCCTTCCATGACCAGATCATCGGTAATGATCACGCCGTCAAACCCTAATTCATTACGCAAAATATTATGTACCGGTAGAGAAATAGATGCCGGTACCTGATCATCCATGCAGGAGACAACATTGTGGGCTACCAGCACCATATCCGCCCCTGCATCGATGCCTGCCTGAAACGGCAGAAAATCAGAATTTACAAATCTCTCTATGGGACGTTCATCATAAGCGATCCCTGTGTGCGTGTCCGAGTTATTGCCATATCCCGGGAAATGCTTTAATACACTTCCCATCTGTTCCTGCGACATGGTCTGCACGACGGTCCTCACATACTCCGTCGTCTGTTCCGCATCCTGCCCGAAACTGCGGGCATAAATAAAATCCTGCGGATCCTGTGATACATCGCATACCGGAGCAAAATTCAGATTAATTCCCAGGCTCTGCAGTAATTGACATTTTTCCTGCGTATCACTTCGGATCATATCCCATCCGCCTGCGCTATACAATTCCTGCGGTGATGCAAAGGGGGTCTTCCGCAGATTCGTATTTTTGCTGACACGGTTTACCGTGCCGCCTTCCTCATCCACACCGATCAGCAGAGGTATTTCCGCAGCATTCTGATAGCTTTGAATGGATGCCGTTACTTCCTCTTTTGTTTTACCGGTAAAATCCCGTGCAAATAAGATATATCCGCCGAGATGATACTGTGTCACCTTGGAGGCTGCATCCGTCTCCGGACAACGGGCGATGAACATCTGTCCGACTTTTTCCTCTAAGGTCATTCCTGCCAGGAGTTCTTCTGCCTCCTGCTCTACAAGATCCACCGGTTCCGCCGGTTCACTTTCTTCCGTCTCCGGCAATTCCGTAGGATCTCCACTGTTCCCTGCGCTGTTGCCGCTCACATCAGAATCCGATACACTCTGTTCCGACATAGGCTCCGGCTGAACTTCCGGTATTATTTCCTGTGCAGACTCCTCTGTACTTCTTAAATTCCACAACAAAAAAACCAGAATTCCAACACATATGACAGATAACACGATCACTACGATATTCCGCACCTTTTTCATTTCGCATTTCTCCATAACCATATTATTAAGACGCCAGGGTCAAAAGGCCCCACTCTTCGGCTGATACTTCATACTCGATACATTATATACGGTAATAAACGCCTTGGGGTCCAGTTCATTGATGAATTTCATTAATTTCTGGTACTCACTTTTGTCCACAATGGTGATGATCTCGTTGTGTTTTTCAAAATGATAGGCACCGATGGCTTCATAGATCGTGGCACCGCTGTGCAGATCTCTTGTAATAAACTGACGCAGTTCTTCCTCTTTCTTCGTAATAATGCAGACACGTCGCTTGATATTATTGTCAAAAATAAAATGATCCAGAATGATTCCGTTGAAATAGGTACCCAGAATACTCAGAACCACAGTCTTCTTATCATATACCAATGCTGCGGACAGTGCCACGCACATACCGGACAGAGACATTGCCCTGCCCAGCTCCATGTGGAGATATTTGTTCATGATCTTTGCTACAATATCCAGTCCGCCCGAAGATGCATTCCGGTTGAACAGAATGCTGAGTCCCACGCTGACCACCAGAATATAGCACAGTACATCCAGTTCCTGACTGTCCGTCATGGAACCGAAATTTGGAAACAGCATCTCGAAAAGCCCTAAGAATACCGGCAACATCACACTGGTGTACACCGTCTTTACCCCGAATTCTTTCCCGCAGGTGGCAAAGCCGATGAGCAGAAGCACCACATTCAGGATCATCGTAATGACCGACAGTGGAAATGGTATAAAGTTAGACAGCACAATGCCGAGACCGGAAATACTGCTGACCGACGCATGACTCGGCACCAGGAAAAAGTAGACTGCTGCCGCGATGATGGCTACCGCCACAGTCAGGATTCCTGTCTCCTTCATAATTTCTGTATAATTTATTTTTTTCTTCATAATAACATTTTCTCCAGCGATATATTTTAATTTGTTTCTATACTTTTCTCATCTTATTATTCTTAGAGTACTATTACAACGGCATCAAGTCCCTCTATTTTTCCGTCAAAGGGATTCTCTCTAAGTAAATCATATTTTTGCGCATACTCATTAAACATTCTTGCGCTGCTGCTGCAGTTGAAAATCAAAGCGAGTGTCTCTTCTCCATTTTTTCTGGTCAGGACGATCGTCTCTTCCTCGTCCCTTGCAGTTATTTCAATTGGTTCACCCTCTACGATACATGCATGGTTTTTTCGCACCTTCAGCAGCTGCTTATACCATTCAAACATCTCTTTATCCTGGTATTCTTCATCCCAGTACATCCCACGTCTGCAATCCGGATCATTTGCTCCGCGCATCGCAAATTCATCTCCGTAATAAATCATGGGCATTCCCGGTAATAACAATTGAAAAGCTGCTGCCAAATGCTGCTTTTTCTTATTATCATTACATAGATGTAGAAATCTTGCTGTATCATGACTGTCGATCAGATTCCACATTAAAGGATAGCATTTTTTGTTTAAGCGCCCCTTCAAATATCCAAGATTCTGTATAAACTGGCTGACATTGATTTTTTCATCTGCAAGCAGATCTATGAGATTCAGGTAAAATGGATAATTCATGACCGTATCCCATTCATCTCCCTCAAGAAAATCTCCTGCATAATGCCAGATTTCTCCAATGATCAGCAGATCTTTTTTTACTGCCTTAACAGCCTTTCTAAATCGCTTCCAGAAGAAATGACTGATTTCGTCACCTACATCCATTCTCCATCCATCGATATCGCATTCCTTAATCCAATAACATGCAACATCTGTAACGAATTTTTCAACCTCCGGATTTTTCAGATTTAATTTTGGCATTCCGCCATAATAACCAAAACATTTGAAGTTAGGAGTTTCTCCTTTTTCACCCTTCAGCGGAAATCTCTCGATAAAATACCAGTCCAGATATCTGGATTTATCTTCTTTTTCTATAATATCCTTAAATGCAAAAAAATCTCTTCCTGTATGGTTGAATACCGCATCCATCACTACTTTCATTCCACACTCATGCGCTTTTTGCACCAGCTCCTTAAGATCCTCTGTTGTTCCGAAGGAAGAATCAATCTGGTAATAATCAGTGGTATCATATTTATGGCAGGAATCCGATTTAAAAATAGGTGTTAAATACATAACATCTATTCCCAGCTTCTGAATATGATCCAAATGCTCAATAATTCCTCTGAGATCACCATGCAGATTATCCTTAGATGTAATGGGTGCTTTATACCACAGTTCCTTGTCTATTGGCTGTGATGCTGCAAAGCGAGATGGAAAAATCTGATACACAACCTTGTTTGCTGCCCACTCCGGCACCTCAAACATTTCTTCCTCACGAAGGTTTTGCGGACAGTCGAACATTCTGTCCCTGTTTGTAATGCATTCCCTGCTAAACTCATAGTTGCCGTAATATACCTTTTCTCCCTTCATATCCGTAAATTCAAAATAATAGCGGAGGCATATCAAATGCATCTGAAGCTGTGCCTCATAATAATCATGAAACTGTGATGTGGCAACCTTCTTCATCGGAATCGTCTTTCGTGTATCCTTCCATCCCAATGGTATGTACTTGTCTTCATAATGAAGAATGATCTCTTTTATATCATCTTTTTTTACCTGCACACGTATCACAAATAAATCCTTATCGATTGCATAGCAGAATCTCTTATCCATATCATGAAGAATTGCCGAATATTCCATAATATTTTCCTTCCTTTTATTTAAGATGCTCAGTTATCACATTCCATCAACTTAAAAATATCTCCATCATTTTGCCATCGAATGATGGAGATTTCAACAGGTATGATGGAGATAGACTCCCCCTATCCACAAGGAATATAGGATAAAGTTCTTTTTTTGTGAAAATTTTATGTACATTGGTTTTTTTGAAAATGGTGATACTATGAAAATAAGCTACATAAAAGAGTTTTTAGCTCTTGCGGAAAGGTGTAATTATAATAAAGCATCAAACAAATTATGTCTATCCTCTTTTCTTAGAGTACTATTTTTGTTCATAAATTCGAATTTTTTATTCTTATATTTGGAATGACTTTAGTTGTTTTTACCAATTTCATATAGGTTCTTTTAATATGTTTTGCACAAATACGAAACCGTCTTCTTCAACCTCTTCCGACAGAATTTTATATTTTGTCCTCTCTCTGTCCAATCTGTGCTTATATCTGGTGATTTCCTCCTGCACTTTACGTTTTGAATACTCACTTTTCGTAATATCCTTGTTAATAAAATGAATCGTCTGTGTAATACATGCCGCTTTGATTCGTTTCATATTTTTTTCTGTATCTTCTCTTTTCCAACGGCGAAAAGCAGCAAGGATTTCCTCTATGTCATTCCAACATTTATAATACTTCCAGTTCATCCTTTTCGACTCTGCAGGCAAGATTCAATACTTTCACTCCCGCTGCCTGTGCTTCATAAAATGCTTCCGCAAACTCCTTGTCCATCGCGGCATTGGGATACACCATCTTCACACCCTCCATGGGAATGACAAATGCGATATAACAATTATATCCTTCCGAAACCGCCTTTATAAGTTCACGAAGATGCTTTGTCCCTCTCTCCGTCGGTGCATCCGGAAAATACCCTGCGCCGTCTATCTCAAGTGTACAGCCTTTTACCTCCATGAGATATTTCTTTGCACCCTTTTCCATGTAAAAATCTATTCTGGAATTTCCATACACATACTCCGGCTTTACATAATCATACTCCTGTTTCTCAAGCCATTCCCCTACCACCTTATTCGGTGCCTGACTATCAATATTTACCCAACCGGACCCTTTTTTGTATACCGATATCAGATCATACTTTGTTTTACGGGCCTCATTGTCCGACCTTTGAATACCAACGGTATTTCCCGGTAGCAAAAGCTCCCGACACCGCCCTGTATTTTTTACGTGTACCGTTTCCATCCTGTCTGCGACCTCCACATAGGCGATAAATCTGTTAGGTCTGTTGATAAATTTGCCTTCCACAATATTTTCATACTTCATAATATATACCTTCCTCAGATATCCTATTTACAGTACACTCAGACAATTCCCGGAAAACTGTCGGTGTCAAACATACAATTTATAGTGCCATTATAGAGCAATCCATCTATTTCAACAACCAAGGAATCTCCTCGAAATCTTTGTACCTGCCGATCACATGATTTTGACTTTTCCTCTGTCGGCTGGTCCATACCGCCTAAAATATTAAGTACTGTCGATTTACCGGCACCAGACTGTCCCAGTATGACTACAAATTCGCCTTCTTCTATTTTAAAGTCAATATGGTTGACTGCATATAAAAGAGCTTCACCGCTTCCATATGTCTTTACAACATCCTTAAACTCAACAATTGTTTTGCTCATAGCTCCTCCTAATCTTATGTCTTCTATCATAATTTCTATTTGAGACAACGCAATTTTAACACCTTATATTATTAGTGTTACATTGTAGTTAGTCCCTCTGGATGACAGACCAAAAAATGTGAATCGGTGACAAGCATCCATCCTCGCTGACAAAATCAGTATTTTCAGCCTTGTTTCGCTGACAAATATGTCACTGAAATTGCAATTCTGCACAAAAAAAGCGGTAATGAAACTATCTTCATTACCGCTAAAAATGAGCGTCTCCTATAGGAATCGAACCTACAATAGAGTCTTAGGAGTTCAAGTCCCCGTTGGAAACCTATATTATTTTGAGTTAAGATAAGTCAATGAAATCATTGATTTTTCTTCCGTTCCTGCGAATTCATATTTATGGCTGCCATTCTCATTTAGCAATGCAGTAATGATAACACTGTTTTCTTATTAGATTACTTATATTATAACGTGTGCGAGGTCGGATATCGATAATTTTTTGACCATATTTTGCTCTGGTTTACAGTTTATCCAGCCACCCATCAAAACTTTTTTGACATCCTAAAATTTATAACTATTCAGAGCCATACAAAATTGCTTTCTGTGAATGCCAGCATGAGAAATTTCGTATCACCACCGCCACGGAGCACTCCCTTTGTCAGAATGCTGTTCATAGACTGAAAAATAACAATAAATGCGATGGCGTCCATAAGCTCACCGGCAATCTGAGCCGTTTCAGGTGTTATATTATAAAGTCCGATAATGGGTCTGCTTCCCCAAGCTTTCCCACCATGAAGGTATCGGTCATATTGACACCGATGGTGATCATGCTCTGCAAGGAAATCGGAATGGCGATAACTGCCATTTTTTTATAAAAACATTTGTCTTTCTATTCTCTTATCTTCTGTTCAGCGTCAACC
>SAMEA3663023__coassemble_798_pt1 | contig 32843 bp, 21 predicted proteins | sample SAMEA3663023__metabat2_low_PE_007 | metagenome-assembled genome bin SAMEA3663023 (sample SAMEA3663023) | pig gut metagenome | biome: pig gut; feature: pig-associated habitat; material: faeces | place: France | collected 2012 | reverse complement strand
CCACCCAGGAAGACAACAAAGTCATCCGGGTGGTATTTCACTAACTTTCAATTTATTTCTCTTCCACCGGAATCTGCTTCAGATTCTCCACAGGCTCCAGGATCTCATTACTGCGGATGTCAATGATAGGTCCGCCGGTACCTTCGATGTATTCTCTGGTAATGGTGACTCTTCCGATATTGTCATCCTTGGGGATCTCGTACATGATATCCAGCATGAAATCCTCAATAATGGAACGCAGGGCTCTGGCGCCGGTGTCACGTTTCATGGCCTTTTCGGCAATGGCATCCAGGGCATCGTCCGTGAACTCCAGTTTCACTTCATCCAGTTCCAGGAGCTTTTGGTACTGTTTCAAAATGGCATTCTTCGGCTCTTTCAGGATCTTCACCAGCATCTCCTTGCTCAGTCCCTGCAGAGTACAGATGATAGGCAGTCGTCCGATGAACTCCGGGATCATGCCGAACTTACGTATATCCTCTACGGTCACCTTAGATAAGATATCGGTATCTTTATCGTATTTGTCCTTTAGTTCGGAATTAAAACCAATGGATGCGGTCTTGGTCAGGCGCTCCTTGATGATCTCATCCAGATCCGGGAATGCACCGCCGCAGATAAACAGGATATTGCGGGTGTTCACCGTAGCCAGGGGCACCATGGCATTTTTGCTATTGGCACCGACCGGTACTTCCACCTCGGCACCCTCCAATAATTTCAGCATGCCCTGCTGTACACTTTCACCGCTGACATCCCGGGAATTGGTATTTTTCTTCTTGGCGATCTTGTCGATCTCATCAATGAAAATAATACCTTTCTCCGCTTTCTCTACATCGTTACCGGCGGCTGCCAGCAGCTTGGATACTACGCTCTCGATATCATCACCGATATATCCGGCCTCCGTCAGTGACGTAGCATCGGCGATCGCCAGAGGCACATCCAGCAGTTTCGCCAGTGTTTTAACTAAATAAGTCTTACCGGAACCGGTGGGACCGATCATAAGGATATTGGACTTCTCGATCTCAATCGCATCCATGGTGTCGGTAGCCACTCTCTTATAATGATTGTATACCGCTACCGAAATGACTTTTTTGGCTTTTTCCTGTCCCACTACATATTCATCCAGGCTTGCCTTGATCTTATGAGGTGCCGGAATATCTTTGATGTTGAATACAGGTTTGGGACCTTCGGCTTTCTTTTTCTTCTTGATTTTCTGCTTGTTGGGGATGCCGCCGTCTCCCTGGAGGTCTGCCAGATTCACAAAGCTGATGTTGGGGAATCCGTTCTGTCCGCCGAACTGGTTCAGATCGCCCGGATTATTCAACATGCCCTGGTAGTCGAACTGGCTCACAGTCTCCATGGTCTTGTGCATGCAGTCATCGCAAATGCAGATATGATTAGGCAGCTTGAACATTCTGCCGGCTTTGCTCTCCGGTCTGCGGCAGATGAAGCAGACATCCTCGTACTCGCTGCTATCCTTTTTGTCCTCTGTCTTTTTTTCAGCGGAATTTTCACCCGCAGTATCCGCTACCTGTGTGTTCTCGTTATTTTTTTCGTTATCTTTTTTTTCGTTATCTTTTTTTTCGTTCAGAGTGGTCTCTGTTTTCTCTTCCTCAGGAATCACTTCTCTATAATCATCATTGTAATTATCTGTCATGTTATTCTCCTCTTTGTCTATTGCGCAGTGCTTATCTCGGTATCACTTCGTGCTACCTCGATATCCGGGCTTCGCCCTACACGTATCGTGCCTTACGTAATCCCGCCTGCAAGCAGTCGGTTTTCGTAATCCGCTATTCCTTGCTGCTTTCTTCTCGCAGTGCTTATCTCGGTATCACTTCGTGCTACCTCGATATCCGGGCTTCGCCCTACACGTATCGTGCCTTACGTAATCCCGCCTGCAAGCAGTCGGTTTTCGTAATCCACGATCCTTGCACTGCTCATGCCTACGCTTATTATATCTAATTCGAATGACTGCTACAAGTGAAGTTTTTCTAAACAAAATCCCCGGGAGATTCAGACGATCTTCCGGGGGGTTTCTATCTTTCCAATATTCGGTATTCGGAACCGCTATATTTATTTTTTATCTGCAGGTCTGCTGCCCAGTGTCAGATTCAGTTCGATAGATACATATTCACCGTTCTGAGGTCTCTGTACCGTTATGGTTGCGGAATCACCGGCTGCATAGTACTGTAACATCTTCTGAAGATCAGAGTAGGACGAGATGCTGCTGCCGTCGAATTTGGTAATGATATCACCTTTCATGATACCGGCATTCGCTGCTGCACTTCCTTCCTCTACGGATACTACATAGATACCTTCCGGCATGTTGTACATCTGAGAGATCTGGGAAGTTACTTCCTGCAGAGAGATACCGATGTAACCGACTTCATCCTCAGCTACTTTGGTTCTGGTCTGACGCTCCATCAGGTCTGCAATGATGGGACTTGCAGAAGTGATAGGGATTGCATAGCCCATACCTTCTACGGTAGTACCACCGATCTTGTTGGAGTTGATACCGATGACCTCACCGTTCATGTTCAACAGTGCACCGCCGGAATTACCGGGGTTGATGGCTGCGTTGGTCTGGATGAAAGTACCGGTAGCACCGTTCTCCAGAGTGATCTCACGATTCAGGGCACTTACGATACCGTTGGTAACGGACTGGCCATATCCAAGAGCATTACCGATAGCAATCACCGGCTCACCAAGCTTCAGGTCATCACTACTGCCCAAAGTAGCAACGGTAATGGCATTCTTGGTATCATCGCTCAGATCATTTAAAGATACTGCGATCACTGCCAGATCCATATCGGAATCCAGTCCTTTGACCTGTGCCTGTGCTTCACTACCGTCGATAAAAGTAACGTTCAGCGTATCTGCGCTCTCTACTACGTGGTTGTTAGATACGATCAGCAGTTCATCATCCGTCTTACCTACAATGATACCGGAACCGCTGGCTGCTTCTTCCTGTGTATACTGCTGTCCGAAGATATTTGCTGTCTCAGTAAAGTTATTCACAATCGATACCATGGCAGGCATAACCTTTTCCACCACATCAGATACATCAGACTCTACATAAGTAACGTTGGTCGCAAGCTGTGGTGTACTCTGGCTGCTCTCTGTTGCAGCTTCGGAAGTGACCTCATCTACCACTGCGGTATCCGTACCGGTCTTAAGCATCCCGGTGCCCTGCTGTACTGCATAGAACCCGATGCCGGCAAACAGTCCGAAGAAAAGTCCCAGACTGACACTTACCATAGCTTTCCGGAAATAACCTCCATGCTTTTTGGGGTTCTTAGGTTCTGTATTGCTGCCGGTGCTTCCGCCCATCTGGTATGTGGTGTAACCGTTTGCACTTTCCGCAGCGCTTACTCCGCTGAATGTACCGGTTGTATTTTTATCTCCGGTTTCATAACCGGAAAAATTATCATTCTCGTACATAATGCTTCCTCCTATCCTATCTGTAAGTGAGAAATTTTTTACTATTTCCATTTCTTCCTCTCACCTTATGAACATAGTATATCCACCAAATGTGACCGAATTGTGATAACTTTCTGAAGCAATTATGAAAGATCAAAAAATCCCGAAGAAGTTTTCACCTCTCCGGGATATATTTCCTTATAAATAATTACTCCACAGTAACGGATTTTGCCAGGTTTCTCGGCTTATCCACATCACAGCCGCGTCCTACTGCCACGTAGTAAGCAAACAGCTGCAGCGGGATGATGGCCAGGGAATTGGTAAAGTACGGATTGGTCTCGGGAATATATATTACATAATCCGATGCTTTTTCAATCGCTTTGTTGCCTTCTATGGTAACTGCCATGACAAAAGCGCCTCTGGCTTTCACTTCGACCATATTACTGATGGTCTTCTGGAACAGATCCGGCTGGGTTGCCAAAGCCACTACCAGGGTGCCATCTTCGATCAGGGAAATGGTGCCATGCTTCAGTTCTCCGGCTGCATAAGCCTCGGAATGAATATAGGAGATCTCTTTTAACTTCAGGGATCCCTCCAGGGAAATCGCATAGTCGATACCACGTCCGATGAAGAAGATATCTCTCGCTCCCACATAACGGTTGGCGAAATGCTGGATCTTCTGCTTCTGGCCCAGAAGCAGCTCGATCTGATCCGGCAGACATCTTAAATCTGTCAGCATACTCTGGAACTTCTCCTGGTCAATGGTTCCACGCACCTTGGCGAACTTCATAGCCAGCATGTAAAGTGCGGTCAGCTGTGCACTGTAAGCCTTGGTCGTTGCAACGGCGATCTCGGGACCTGCCCAGGTGTACATAACACTGTCCGCTTCTCTGGCGATGGAGCTGCCGACGACATTGACAATACCCAGTACCTTGAAGCCCTTTGCCTTGGATTCCCGCAGAGCTGCCAGCGTATCCGCAGTCTCACCGGACTGGCTGATGACGATGACCATATTGCCCTTCTGCAGGATGGGATCACGATAACGGAATTCGCTGGCTACATCCACCTCTACCGGGATTCTTGCCAGACCTTCAATGACATATTTTGCGGTAACACCGGTGTGATATGCGGAACCGCAGGCCACGATATGAATCTTTGTGATCTCCTGAATCTCCTCATCGCTCATATTCAGTTCTTCGATGACGATATCATTATCCTTGATACGGGGAGAAATGGTATCGTTGATCGTCTTCGGCTGTTCGTAGATCTCTTTCAGCATGAAATGCTCATAGCCGCCCTTTTCCGCAGCATTGGCATCCCAGTCGATGGTCACGGGGGTTTTCGTGATCTCTTCTTCGTCCACTGAGAAGAATCTAAGACCGTCTTCCTTCAGTTCCACCACTTCCTGATTATCTACATAATATACGGTTCTGGTATATTTCAGAATTGCGGGAACATCAGATGCGATAAAGCTGCCGCTCTCACTCTTGCCTACGATCAGAGGACTGTCTTTGCGGGCAGCGAAGATCTTATCCGGCTGATCGGCAAACATGATACCCAGCGCATAGGAACCCTCTACACGATGCAATACCTTAGTGATCGCTTCCAGAGGATTTCCCTTATAATAGTAGTCTAACAGATGCGCCAGTACCTCGGTATCGGTCTCAGAGATGAACTGATACCCCTTATCCTGCATCTTTTTCTTCAGTGGAATATAGTTCTCAATGATTCCGTTATGTACTACAGCAATGGTACCGGCGTTATTCATATGGGGATGAGAATTGATATCACTGGGAGCACCGTGGGTTGCCCAACGGGTATGCCCGATACCGGAGGTTCCCTTCATAGACTCGCCTCCGTGTGTCAGGTTTTCCAGAACCTTAAGTCTCCCGACAGCCTTTTTGGTGTTGATCTTCTCCCCATCAAAAATAGCCATACCCGCGGAATCATATCCACGGTATTCCAGTTTGGACAGACCGTCTAAAATGATCGATGCTGCCTGTTCTGTTCCAATATATCCTACGATACCACACATAGTCATACATCCTTTCTGTTCTGTTTCCAGTATTCTTTGTTGGAAGTAAAAGCAAGGACCCATTTTCCGGGGAGCCTGCGATAGTTCTTACCTAATAGATAACCTGCATATTTACAGGCACATTGTATATAAAAATGGGGCAACTTGCCGGACATATGATTTTTCCGCAAATATGCTGTCACATCTTTCACCATTCGTTTTCCCTCGGACTCCGAAGGATATGCTGCGAAGACTTCCGGATGTTCTGCCTGGGATACCCCCAGGTCAAAATTCCTTTGGAACTGCTGTACATTGGTATAATTATGGGAATGAACCACCCGGGCATCCGCCGCATAAGCGATCGCATACCCCGCTTCCACCGCTTTCGCCGCATAGATCATATCTTCATTAAATATGGTATGTTTTACGAATCCACCCAGTTCCTCATAGATCTCCCGTCGATATGCCGCACACACATTGGAGCAGAAAAATGTCTTGATCCCCAATGTCTTAAGATCTTCTGCGGATTTGATCCGTGACTGTGCCGGATAATTAAAGTCCCTGGTATAACATTCCACCGGTGCACAATCTTCTCTCGGCAGCTGTCTTGCATAGGATACCGCCACCTGATCCCGCAGCGGTTCCGTCAGTTGTTCGATCAGATTGTCATCTGCCGGCATAGCATCCTGGGTCATCATGACAAAAATATCTGCGGAAGATTTTTTCACACCCATACGTCTGGTGCCGCCGTGATCGAATTCTCTTTTGGAGACATGATATACCTTAATGTTCTGATATTTCTCCAGAAATCTGGTTCCATAGATCAGCTGCTCAAAATATTTTTCCTCGGTGTTCAGCAGGATCACTTCATGTACCGGCACGCTCTGGCTGTCAAGCTTATCTAATAATGTAAATAGTTCTTTCCCCGGTTTATACAGGGGAATGATCACATCGATCTCCATTGCAGAGCGCTCCTTACTTTCCCAATCTCTGGTCTATTATACTTTATCCCCGTCTGTTACACAAGACTTTTTCATATGACACGAGGGAGCTCCGGCGCTCTCCGGAAGACTCCCTCGTCAATTCCTTTTCTTATTTATTCAGATAAGGTGCCGTATCGGATGCAATCTTTCTACTGTATTCCTTTACGCTGTCGGTTACGGTGTAGTTCGCATCATCAAACAGGAACTGATGCAGCCATACGACGTTACTCTCCAGATCCATAGGCACTACGCTGCTTCCCTTCGCACCGATATTACCGGTAGCTCGCATGGTCTCCTCCGGGAAACCTCCCTCGTCTATAATACGATATTTTGTGATGTTAGCCAGCAGATTCAGAATATCCTTGGAATCCAGGCTGGTGTAAATATCACCGATGGCACTGTTAAATACCTTGGACAGGGTATCGTAATCCGCCTTCTTCGCCTGATCTTCAATCGCCTGGATCACTTCACGCTGACGCGCAGCACGCTTGAAGTCATTACCTGCGGTATAACGGATACGGCAGTAAGCAGTCGCCTGCAGACCGTTTAACAGCTGTACCCCGGTCTCTGTTACCGGTGTGTAGTCACATTTTAAGACCTCAGCAATACCGATCTGGTAGTTATTGATATGCTTGATCTCCTCGGAGTCCACATCGATATAGACACCGCCCAGACCGTCGATAACCTCACTCAGTCCTCTGTAGCCCACGGTTACAAAGTTCGTAATATCCATATCCAGATTCATGTTTAACATCTTGACTGCCTGCTCCGCTCCGCCATAGGAATAAGCTGCATTACACTTCTGATAGGAGTCGGTACCGATGTTCAGATAGGTATCACGATATACACTGATCAGTTTGATATCGCCGGTATCCATATTGATGCTGGCGATCATAATACTGTCGCTTCGGCTGCCCTTGTACAACTGGCTGTCCTTCGTCGCATCCACACCGAACAGTGCAATGTTCATATAACCCTTCATTGCTTCGTCCTGTTGTACTTCTTCCGGAATCCGGAGTTCCTCCGTCTCTAATACCGTTACCTTGGGGCCTTCATTATTTGTGTGGGTCATTACCAGATACAGTACTGCAACCATGATCAGGATAACCGCGATCTCTACACCGAAGATGATAACCTTTCTTCTCTTCTTGGCAGCACGCTGCTTGGCAGATACTCTCTTCTGTCCGTTGCCGGATGTTGTCCTCTGTCCGTTGCGGGATGTTGTCCTCTGTCCGTTGCCGGCAGGTCGCTGTCCCGCAGGTCTCTGTCCATTTCCGGAAGGTCTTCTTCCGCTTCCGGCTGGTCTCTGACCATTGCCGCCATTGTAGTTAGAATTTGTTGCCATCTTGTCTTCTCCTTGTGTTAATAAGCATTTTTATTGATAAATCCTGTAAAAAATGTCATAAGAATGATCTTAATGTCAAACCCGAGGGTCCAGTTCTCAATGTAATAAATATCATACTCGATTCGCTTCTTGATGGAAGAATCACCACGCAGGCCGTTGACCTGTGCCCATCCCGTGAGGCCCGGCCTCACCTGATGTTTTACCATATATCTCGGGATCTCTTCCTTGAACTTTTCCACGAACTGAGGGCGCTCCGGTCTCGGTCCCACCAGGCTCATATCTCCTTTCAGGATGTTGAACAGCTGCGGAAGTTCATCAATGCTGGTTCGTCTTAAGATCTTGCCGATTCCGGTGACTCTGGGATCGTTTCGCACCGTCCAGCCCTTTTTCTCCTCCGCTGCAGTCTGCATTGCCATACTGCGGAATTTGTACATATAAAATGATTTATTATGAAGTCCTACCCGTTCCTGCTTGAAGATCACAGGTCCCGGACTGGAACATTTTACCAGAATTGCCGACAACAGCATGATCGGTGACGTAATGATGATGCCGAACAGGGAACCGACAATATCCATGGCTCTCTTGATCATCATATTTCCGGTGTTGGTCAGCGGCACATACCGAATATTGATCACCGGAAGTCCCATGAGATCCTCCGTGTAAGGTCTGCTGGGGATAAGACTGCTGTAGTCGGGGATGAATTTCGTATGCACGCCGGATTTCTCACAGATATCCACAACACCTTCCAGATAATCATAATCTTTCAGAGAAAGCGTGATCGCGATCTCGTCCAGCTTGTTCTCCGGAAGAATATACTCCAGATTCCCCAACGTTCCCAGGACTTTCACTCCCTTATAGGTAGTCCCTCCCGGAATGTGCTCATCCAGAATACCGCATACAACATATCCCCACTGGGGATTGCCTAAGATTCTGTCAATATACTCTTCTGCCGCTCTGGAATATCCCACCAGCAAAATATGCTTCAGATTGTATCCCCTTTTCCGGAGTGTCCGCAACGCTTTTCTCATTATGATGCGGGATACCGAAGTCAGAAATACATTCAGCACATAAAAAATTGCCATGACGGATCGTGAAAAGTTGATCTCACGGATGATCATATACAGTATAATGATCAATGCCGCCAGGCCGATGGTATTTGCCTGCAGAATGCTGTAAATCTCATGTCTGGGGCGGACGGTTCGCTTCGGGGAATACACGCTGCACCGGTAATATAGGAACATATAACCGGGCACAATAAAAGGAAGCAGCTTATAATACTCCTGCACAGGCAGGACACCGATTCCGGGACCGTCGTTCAATATATAAAATTTGATATAATAGGCAAGGACAAAGGATATGGCTGTGATCAGCGCATCCATTATCACAAGAAGCCTGTTAAAGACTTTCTGGTTGTCTTTTATCATATGGGTCACCCAATCTGTAAGTCTGAAAAGCTTCTTTTTAACGATTTCATTCTACAATAACGGTATTTTTTTCTCAACTTAAGAATTTATGAAGCCAATTCTTAAGATTTCATAAGAATTCGAAACACATTGCAATACAGCTGCCACTGGATCTTCACATAATTCCCCAGATGATGCCACCGGAAGGGAACTTTGTGCTGTCTTCCCGTGGTTCCTACAGATCTTTTCAGGCCAGCTGCCAGTCCTTTCAGATATAGTTTTCCCATTCTTTTCTTACAAAAAAACAAAAACTTTATGCCAAATCCAAGCAAAAAAAACGGCAGGTTCAGAATACACTGCAAAAGCGGCATATTCTTGCCGATCACATAAATACTGTTGGCAGACGCAAGTAACGTTTTCCGGGGATTGTATCTGGATCCCGTGGAAGCACTGCCATAATGCAGCACAGCCGCCTTCGGTTCATACCGGTTCTCATAGCCGTAGATCCGGGCACGGTAGCCGATATCCAGATCTTCCAGATAGGCAAAATGTTCTTCATCAAAATAACCGATCTCTTCAAATACGGATCGTCTGTAGATTGCGGCACCGCCACAGGCGGAAAACACCGGGACAGACTTATCATAATCCGCCGCCGGTCGTCCCTTCCCCCGGGAATAGGCCCAGCCCAGCACGCAGTAACGGTCTCCGGCATCATCAATGAGCTCCGGTCTGTCCCACATCAGCATCTTCGCACTGACGGAAAATATCTTTTCGTTTTCGCGGATAGCATCATATAAGCCTCTTACAAAACCGGCTTCTAACTTTGTATCATTGTTCAGAAGGATCACATATGGTGTCTTCGCTTCCCGGATCCCCAGATTCACTGCATGACAGAATCCGGTGTTTTCCGGTAAAGATATCAGGCGCACACCTTTCCCACACCATTCCTTTTGCAGATATTCCACGCTGCCGTCCTCTGAAGCATTATCGATGATCAGCACTTCATATCCGGGGGCATTTTGCTGCTCTCTGCACAGAGAAGTCATGCACTCTGCCAGATATTTCATTCCGTTGTAATTTGGTATAACAACCGTTATTTCACTCATAATGGTTTAAACTCCTCCGGATATTCCGGCAGATAGAGTAATCTTCCTCTTTGCCGTAACGCTTCGGACAACTGCAGACTTAAGGTTCGGATATCCGCACCCTCCGGCAGCGTAGTAATATTAAATATCGGCTGTTCTTTCGGTAGTCTCCGAATCTCGGTATACGGAACTCCCACGATTTCTTCAAACACTTCCCTGCATTCGGGCCGGATACGGATACAGCGAAGATCCAGCGCTTCCGCATCCTGGGACAGCTCTGCGCGGTGCAGATATCCGCCGAATCCCTTCGGCAGTCCTTCATAAAATACGGTTCCGTCTGCCGTCATTCTGCCGCCGATGATCTTGCCGTGTTTCTTCCCGGACAATACTCTGCCGCCTACAGCTGCCACATCCGGCCTGGCTTCCCATACTTCTTTATATGTTAACCGATAAAATCCTACATGTCTGGTCTCTGTCGCGGTGGCCGGGATGTGACGGCGGTCCGCATGATCCTGCAATGCTCTCATCCCCGCATCATACGCATATTTTTTGCTGTTTGGATTGGCTGCTGTGGATGCCTCATGACATCTCCAGTGATACAGCACCTTCGGAATATGGAGTATTCTCTTCTCCGCAGTCTGCCCTCCCTCTGTCAGCACTTCCGCTACACAGCGCAGTACCAGATCATAGTCCTGGGCACCGTCAAATTCCGGACGGAATTGCAGGCTTTTCAGCAATTTACTCTCCATTACCAGAAAATGACAGATATAGTTATTGCTTAGAATTAAATCGTAATTAAATTCTTCTTTATGATTGGGCTCATAGTATCTGGTCTCTCCTCCATCACACTTATCCTCATCCGAATAGGCGAAGGCGACTTCGACACCTCTGTCATATGCTTTGATGATCGCATCAGCCATTTCGTACAACGCATCCGGTGTCAATACATCATCATGATCCAGCAGACCGATATACTCTCCCTTCGCATAGGGAAGCGCCTGATTGGTATTAGCAGCGATTCCCGCATTTTCTTTCAGATGCACATAGTGGAGCCTGGGATCTGCTGCGACAGGTTCTGTCTCGCCATCCGTCGGCTGCTCCTTCAGGAATCCCTGCTGCTTCAGTACCTCCTCCACACTGTGATCCTCCGTGGCATCTGCCAGGATCAGTTCCCAATGGGGATAGCTTTGTTTCATAACGCTTGTTATCATTCTGTTCAGATATGCTTCCGGCGTTCGATATAAGGGTACCACAATACTGAACGTAATCGGCTTCTCCCATTTTCTATCACTCTGCCTTACCAGCTCTGCTTCCGAACAGGGCACAAAAAAATAGCGGTCTGTCTCTGTCAGGCGCTCCCTCACAGAGATCCAGGTTTCCCTCAGGCCGTTACGTTGCAGATAATATAGAGTTTTCTTAAGGTTTGCCTTGTTTAGCTTTGCCACAGATACCTCCAGCTTTTCATAAAAGAGCAAAACGCCCTGCTCGGGCGATTCGCTCTTTTGAAAACTAATATGATTTATGGAGCACTGCCTTACAGTACTGCCTTTACATCCTCGGTCAGCTTCTCTACCTTAGCCTGTGCATCCTCTAAGCTGGTTCCCTTGACACCCATGTAGAACTTGATCTTGGGCTCGGTTCCGGAAGGACGTGCACAGCACCATGCATTGTCAGGAAGCTCGAAGTACAGAACATTGGACTTGGGAAGTCCTGTGGTAGTCTTCTCTCCGGTCTCCATGTCGATGATAACATCGTTCTGATAATCACGGAACTTCTCTACCTTCAGATCTCCGAATACCTTAGGAGGATTCTTACGAAGCTTCTCCATGATCTCGGCGATCTGTCTTGCGCCATCGATACCCTTCATGGTGATGGTGTACTGGGTCTCCTTGAAGTAACCGTACTTCTCATACATGGATACCATCATATCCCACAGAGTCATGTTGTGCTTCTTGCAATAAGCTGCTACTTCGCACAGACACATCACTGCTACGATCGCATCCTTATCTCTTGCGTGGGTACCTGCCAGGCAGCCGTAGCTCTCTTCCAGGCCAAATACGTAGTTGTTGCTGCCGGTCTGCTCGAAGAGCTTGATCTGCTCGCCAATGAACTTGAAGCCGGTCAGTACCTCGATCAGCTTTACGCCGTAAGCCTGCGTAATAGGTTTGGTCATGTTGGTGGTAACGATGGTAGTTACCAGTGCGGGATTCTCGGGCATGGTACCGGTCGCAGTCTTCTCTCTTAAGATATATTCTGCGATCAGCATGCCGGACATATTACCGGTAAATGCCACATACTCGCCGGTCTTGGTATCTTTTGCATACACACCCAGACGGTCTGCATCGGGATCGGTTGCCAGAACGATATCCGCATCCTTCTCCTTCGCCAGACGAAGCGCATAGGTAAATGCCTTGGGATCCTCAGGGTTCGGGTAATCCAGTGTGGTAAAGTCAGGATCCGGATTCTCCTGTTCGGGAACTACATAGACATGCTTGAATCCCAGCTCAGACAGGATACGTCTTACCGGCTTGTTACCGGTACCGCATAACGGAGTATATACAATCTTAATGTCATCTGCCATTTCCCTGATCACATCAGGATGAATGATCTGCTTCTTCAGCTCTGCCATGTACTTGTCATCGATCTCTTTGCCGATCACTTCATAGAGTCCTGCTGCCACAGCATCCTCTCTGCTCATGGTCTTCACGGTATGATAATCCTTGATGGACTGTACTTCGGTAATGATGTCCTTATCGATAGGAGCGGTTACCTGTGCGCCGTCCTCCCAGTATACCTTATAGCCGTTGTACTCAGGAGGGTTGTGACTGGCGGTAACTACAATACCTGCAGTACATCCTAACGTCCGAAGGGCAAAGGACAGCTCCGGGGTAGGTCTTAAAGACTCAAAAATGTATGCCTTGATGCCGTTGGCTGCCAGACATCTTGCTGCCTCATCGGAAAACTCGGGAGACATGCGGCGGGAGTCGAATGCGATTGCCACACCCTTACTCTGTGTACCGCGCTTGATAATATAATTGGCAAGACCCTGAGTTGCCTTACGAACGGTATATACGTTCATACGGTTGGTTCCTGCACCGATCACACCACGTAAGCCGCCGGTACCGAATTCCAGTTCCTTGTAAAAACGATCTTCCACTTCTGCTTCATTATTGCGGATTGCCAGAAGTTCCTCCTTGGTCTTCTGGTCAAAATAATCATCATTTAACCAGAAATTCAGTTCGTCCATATAACTCATTTTCCTATCCTCCTGTTTTATCGCTATCTTTCAATATCTTCAGTAAACGCTCTCCGGTGATATTTTACCATAGATTCCCTCTACTGAAAAGAATTATTTAACGTCCGCTAACTGCCGGATCCTTCAGAGCGTAATCGCTGCGGTCCAGAGAGAAATTCGGATTGTAATAGGGATCTCCCGCCTCCAGTTCAGCCTTCCATTTTTCACGGAAATGCTCCGATTCTTTATTATAGCGCTCCGCCTTCTCTCCCTGATCATCAAGACCTCTTGAGATGGACTCATAATGATACAGCTCCGCAAAAGGAGTCCACACATTCAGAAGTCCCAGTTTACGTAATTTCAGGCAGAAATCCACATCATTTAAGGAGATCACAAAGCTCTCATCCAGACCGCCCACCTGCTCATACAGGCTCTTTTTCACCAACAGACAGGCACCGGTCACCGCTGTAACATTCTGGGTATAACACAGACGTCCCATGTAGCCTAAGTTCTGTACCGGGATGCGATAATGGGTATGTCCTGCCGTGCGGTGTGCTCCCAGTCCGATGACCACGCCGGCATGCTGGATCGTCTTGTCCGCATAATACAGTTTGGCGCCTACGGCACCCACATCCTCTCTCTGGGCATACATCAGCATCTCTTCCATCCAGTTGGCTGTGATAACCTCCGTATCATTGTTCAGCAGTAAAATATACTCACCGGAAGCATAAGACGCTCCCAGATCATTGACCGCAGAATAATTAAAGTCACCATGATATGTCACAATGGAAATCCGTCCGTCCCCGCTGTGCAGGATACCGCCGTCATGGCCGCAGACTGTATGCAGCTTGCATCTTTCTTCATAAGAATCATCGCCGGACAATCCCAGCAGTTGGGAATAATAGTCCTTGATCTCCGGTGTGGTACTGTTATTTTCCACGACAATGATCTCGTAATTGCTCCAGGTGCTGTTCTTTTGGATCGAGGTAATACAACGCTTCAGATCCTCAACGTGATCCTTATTGGCGATCACGATGGAGATCTTCGGATCTCCCAGGATCTGATACCGGATCCGGAAGATCGTGGCGCAGGCTCTGGTACTGGTGATCTGAAAATGCTTAAAGCCATGCTTTTTCAGATGATCTGCCACAGCTCCCTTTGCCGCCTCAATGGCATAAGGCTTCGCGTCAATGCTGGCTGCGGTACTGCCCTCATGGCTTCTCCAGTAGTACATCAGTCTGGGAACATGAACGATCTTTTCCGCTCTGTCGGTCAGACGCAGGATCATATCGTGATCCTGGGCACCGTCAAATGCGGTGCGGAACAGTTCCTCTCCCTCTAACAGTTTTCGGGAAAAAACGCTGAAATGGCAGATATAATTATTCGCCCGCAGATTGTCCGGTGCATAGTCCGGCTTAAAATGCATGGTCAGCATTTTATTAATATCATTTTCCTTGAAAGTGGTCTCATCACAATAAAGATAATCCGCACCCTGCTCATTGATCTCCTTCACATACGCATACAGTACGGAAGGATGTAAAATATCATCCTGGTCAAACAGGCCGATATAATCTCCGGTAGCCAGCTTGTAGCATTCGTTGGTGTTATAGGAGATACCGCCGTTATGATCCAGGTGCTTATAGACGATACGACCATTCGCCTTCGCCGCGTATTCCCTGCAGAGTTCCTCGATATAGGAGTGCTCCGCGTCGGAACCGTCCGCCAGACACAGTTCCCAGTTGGGATACGTCTGATTCATGACGCAGTCCAGCATCTGGATCTGGAATTCCCTTTTATTGTTCCACAGCGGAACCAGAATACTGATCTTCGGCATATAAGGGAATATCGTCTCTTCTTCCTTTTTCCGCTGCTCCGCATCAGGAAAGCTTCCGGTTCCGTAGGACTCCATCAGGCTCTTCTGGCGACTCTTGTTGCGGATCTTACGCAGGATATCCTTCGGTCCGCCGCAATGGGACAAGCGATCCCTCTGTCTATGTGCGAAATGGATCAGACTTCTCGCCGGACCCGTGGCTTTCCAGAATTTATTCTTTTTGATCCGGTCCAGTTTGAACTGCAGGTCCTCTTTTTCCGATTCCAGCACTACGATCTTGTCTGCCAGATCCGCACATTTTTCGTGCTCCCTCTCGTAGGCTTCTTGATAATTGATCTCAGACATGTTTTTCCTCCGTCAAATATTTTCCCGTTGTATTCCACAGTTTCAGCTTACTGATCCGATGGACCGCAAGAACGGCGATTCCATAATTCCCCGGAGGCAGCTGCCCTGTTTTCCGTTTCACACAGAAACCTCCCAGTGCCACATTTTTCTGGTCCGGAAGATTCTCCTCCAGTTCCTGCCGATATGCAGGTAAAATCTTCATGGACCATACCTTCCGGTCCGCCTCCCGCTGTCCCTGCGTATCTTCGGGAAGCAATACTAAAAGTTTATCATAACACGCGTTATCATCTCCCAGGATCACACTGTATCCCTGGATCCGCTCCGGCCCTGCAGTCTCCACCCGTGCCATCAGGCAGTCATCCTGTCTTGCATTTTCCAGAAGCTCCTGCCAGCTCTCACATCTCCATGCCGGCTCCTGTAAAATATTCCGGTCCGTAAGATATGCCGGAACCACACGGCTGTCCAGTCCTTCCCGGTTCAGTCCCATAGGGTAAAAAGGATCCACTCCGCGGAACTGAGGATGCATCTGGTAAAGCAGTTCTCTCTCTTCCGTCAGGCGTCGCATTTTCTCAGGACTTTCGTCGCTTCCGCGGCTCAGGGATTCATGATGATATGCAAAACAGTCATTCAGCACCACATTGTAATATCCCATTTCCACCAGACAAAATCCCAGATCCACATCATTATAGGCCACCCGCAGTGCCTCCCGGAATCCACCCGTCTCCCGGAATACCTCTGTCCTTATCAGCAGACAGGCACCCGTCACTGCCACGCAATTCAGATCAAAGCGATTTCTGCCAAAATAATAAGACTTATCGTCTTCCATGAACTGGAGCTTATGCACCGGTCCCACCGGCAGATTGACAATACCGTCGTGTTGTATTTTCACGGAATCCGGATAATACAGCTTTAGGCCCACGCTTCCCACATAAGGCTGCATAGCGCGGATCACCATTTTGTCCAGCCAGTCATTGCCGCACACTTCTATATCATCATTTAAAAACAGCAAAAACTTTCCTTCCGCCAGTTCAGCTCCCCGGTTGCACATCGCTGAAAAATTAAATTCCGCGGGTTCATAAATATAACGAACAGGGACACCGCTTTCCCGGATCCGTCCGATCAGATCTTCCGTTTTTTGCTTATTTTCCGCACTGCTTCCGTTATCCACCAGCAAAATTTCAACAGGGATCCTGCCCTCAGACCTTCTCGTCAGGGAACGCAGGCACTTCTCCAGTACCTCCGGATTATCTTTGGAGGGAATGATCACCGAGACTTTAAGCTCTCCTGCGAATAACTCTTTGGCACCTTCCGCCGCCCTGGAGGCCAGTTCCACCGCCAGCTGCGGTGACTCCTTCGTCTGCTGGTAATTTTCCCAGGGAGTGCACTCCCGGCTGTCCCGGTCTGCACGTACATCCGGTCCCTGGATTCCTATTCCGTCTGCAGAAAAAGTTCCATGGAACAACACGGTTTCCATATGACCGATGGAATGACAATCTCTCTCGAACCCTCCGGCTCCCAAAAACAGGCGATCCATCAGCGGACGGATCTCTCCGGCATCTGTAAAAATAATTTCTTTTCCGGTGCTCTCGTTCTCTGTCACGACCGGATTTTCTCCCATTCTCTGCAGCAGACTGCTCCGTACCGCAACGACACTTCCCACATAGAAAAAGGCTCTGTACAGATCCGGTGACCAACAGGGTTTGTACCAGGGAATGCAACGCTCTCCCTTCTCATTCATCAGGTCTTCATCACCGTAGACGATTTCTGCTTCCGGATGCTTTGCAAAATAAGCGTTGATCCGCTCTGTCGCATTATCTGCCAGTCGTCCCGCCGCCTGTCGGAAAATGACGAATTCCACAAGTCCCGCAATTTCCCGGAGCTCCGCGCTTTCCCGGTCCTGCTCCGCTGCCCACTGTTCATAGGTGACCTTAAGCTGCGCCAGTTCTTTTTCGTATTTTTTATCCTGCTGTGCGATCAGCACCTGCTTCACCGCTGTCCGAATACCCAAGCTGCCGCTCCCTTCTTCTCCACTCCCATCATATCTTTTGCCATTGCCTGAGGGATCTGTACGATCTCCATTTTCACAGACAACGTATTCTCCGCCTGCCGGTTCAGCACATCTGCCCGGATCGTCATATTGGGATCCTCCGTGGCAAAGATCACGCTGGGATGGTCCGCTCCCTCTTCGGATTTCAGGATTTTTCCGTTGGTAGTGAACACTTTCTTATCCTGCAGAGGAACCGGCTGTCCGTTCATGGACAGTTCCCGGATCTTACAGATGCAGGAACACATTGCCGGATCCAGCCGCAGATAATGTACGTTACCGTCGAATTTCACGGTAAACTCTGCCTCTTTTTCCGCAACATAGACATTTTCCGGGAAATAAGAATTTTCTTCGGAAAATCCCTGTCCCTTGTCTTCATAGATCTGCACCCGCAGTTCTCCTTCCGACTGACGGAAACGCCCGATCCATTCGGTGGGTTTATAGATTTCGCCGCCTAAGAGATTCCGGATCTCACCCATGGACAATTTCTGTCCGGTGACATATTTCTGGAATTCCCGCTCCTGCTCTCTGTACTGTCTTGCCTCATTTTCCGTGATGTCCAGACGATCTAAGATCCGGTCCAGTTCCAACGCATTGCGTCTTTCATTCTCCAGAACATAACAGTAAATTGCCCGGAACGCCAGTGCTTTCGTATCTATGACACGGTCAAAGGTCCACTCGTAATCGATCAGTGTCCAGTGATCCCCGTCCACCAGAATATTGGCAAAGATCAGGTCAAAATCCGCTACCGGAACTTCTTCCCCGAATCCTACCCTCTCCAGATACTCCGCAAACAGGCTGTGGAATCCTTCGATATCCTGTCTGTCCAGACATTCATCCATCAGTTCCGATAACGGTCTGCCCGATACGAATTCAAATTCCGCATAAGGGATGCCGTCCTCTTCTCCCGGATGACAGACATTAACGTCCAGCCGGCTTCCGGCATAACGCTCTTTTAATTTTTCATACGCTTCCATCATATGGCGCACATGCGCCTCGGCTTCTTTGGTCAGCGGATATTTCCGCACGATCCGATTCCCCCGGTCATCCCGCAGGATCTCCGTACGGATGCGGAAGCTTTCCGCACGGTCGTTGGAATATCTGACATATTTCAGGTCCAGAGGCTTGCCGATCACTGCCAGATAAGAATTGGAAAATACAGAAAAAAGACCCTCTTCCACGATTCCGTCAAAAGCACTTTTTTCATCGAATAACAACATTCTGTCACGGTCGAAATTCCGCAGATTATTGGACAGTTCTCCCCGGCCCGGCAGATATGCATCCGAATAGACCGTGGTCATGAATTTATAATCGGGATACGGATAATAAAAACTGCGTTCTCCCACACCGCAGGCATCGAATATCTTCTCCAGTTTTTTCCGGGAAAAAGTACGCACGACGCCGCCGTTCGGATAATTTTCAATTCCGGAAAACCAGTCTCCCAGGTGATCTTCCTTGCAGCCCGCAAAATATTTCAGTCCGTATTTGTTCTCAATAGCGATAACGATTCGTCCACCCGGTGCCAGATGCTTTTGCAGAATTTTCAGAAAATCTTCATAAGGTGTGCTACCGCCTATGTAAGCCTGACCGTACTCAAAGACACCAATGAGGCAGATATAGTCATAATCCGCGGGCAGATCCGGTTCCACATCCGTAAAATTGCCTATGTGGATCGTCACATTTTCACTTTCACTGTGCCGGTACGCATTGATCAGACTGCGTTTTTTTGAGAGATCCACGCAGGTCACCGATCCGGCTTTCCGGGACAGGGCTCCTGTAATGGCTCCGCAGCCGCTGCCTACTTCCAGCACTTTGTCCGTCTTTTTGATCGGAAGAAAATCCACGATATTTTCCCGCAGAGCCGACAGATGATACAGAATCGGCCAGCTTTTTCTCTCTGCGATGATCCGGTCATATTCCACGGTACTGTATTTTTTTACAATCTCCAGAATCTCGTCTTCCACACTGCCGTCACAATAATAATCCTCTCCGGGATACCTATCCAGATTCAGTGTTACTTTGCCGATGGTCTCTGTCATTCTTTATTTCTCCTCCGCATCCCACACTTTCGTGTTGGAATCCATATCATAATAGCCTACGGTGTTTTTATCGGATACTACTGTAATATTCAGGGCATCATACAGTCTGTGATAGACTTCAAAGGTATCCTGATTGTACCCCGTCACTCCCAGAGACAGCAGATATTCTCCGCCCTGCAGATTCATCTTCTGTGTAAAAGTCACATTTTTCACATCACCTGGTTCCACACTGTCTAAGAACGCCTTCTCGATCATGGTATTGGTACCGGTGATCTCCACACCGATGACATTTTTCACGGAAAATGCAAAAATCGGTGCCGGTATAGGATCCATAAACCGGACCTTCATATGGATGGTAAACATTGTCCCCTTCAGAATGGCATTGGTAGGCACACCCCTGTCATCCGTAATGTAAAATTCTTCGATCTGTGCCTGCTTTGTACCGTATTCCAGGGCATTGGGATTCTGTCCCTTCGCCTCCGCGGAAGCCTCAGCAGCATCTTTGGCTGCGCCATCCGCCTTTTTCTCAGCGGCTCTCTGCAGATCTTTATCATCTAAGAGATTCTCCGATTCCTCACCGGCATTTTCGGATTCATCGTACTGTCCCACCAGTACCCGTTTATAAGTATCGATCATGGCCTTGGGGCTGCCTTCTCCCAGAATATTTCCCTGGTTCAGCAGATAGACGCGGTCGCAATATTTACTGATACTGCTCAGATCGTGACTGACGAAGACGATCGTCTTGCCCATTTTCTTGAATTCTTCGAATTTATGATAACATTTTGCCTGGAAAAATACATCACCGACGCTCAGAGCCTCATCTACGATCAGGATCTCCGGCTCGATATTGATCGCCACTGCAAACGCCAGGCGGACGAACATACCGCTGGAATAGGTCTTTACCGGCTGATAGACATAATCTCCGATATCCGCAAAGCTTAAGATCTCCGGCAGCTTTGCCTCGATCTCTTTTTCGGAAAATCCCATCATGGTACCATTCAGATAGACATTCTCGATACCATTGTATTCCATATTGAAGCCGGCACCCAGCTCCAGCAGAGCGGAGATACGCCCGTTGACCAGCACCCGTCCGGAAGTCGGATTCAATACTCCGGTGATGATCTTCAGGATGGTGGACTTACCGGAACCGTTGGTACCGATGATTCCCACGGTTTCCCCCTGATAGATCTTCATACTCACGCCTTTCAGGGCATAGTGGAGCTTATGTTTGGTCTTTTTACCGAATCCGAAAGCTTCCTTCAGACGGTCCGAAGGTTTATCATATAATTTATAGATTTTCTGGACATTATCAACTTCAATTGCCAGTTTTCTCTTATCCTGCATAATGTCTTAATCCTTTTCTTTCAGTGTTACACTGTCTTTATGGTACCACATGGCCAGAGAACGGTTGGCCTCATTGTCCGCATCCTCGGAGATTTCTCCCATGCACAAAAACCACGGGCGGAACTGATAGGCCGGCAGCTGCACATCTTTTTCCGGTCCGGACAGAATTGCCACCCGCTCCAGATATTCCTGATGGAAATTATAAGCCTCCCCGGTGTGCACATAATAATAGGCTCCGTAGGAAGAATAATGTCCTGCCTGATTGGGAGATGCCCGGAAGATCACAAGGCATGCCACACCGATCAGCACATAAAACCACCAGGCTGCTGCGCCGTTTCGTACAGACAGCTTCTGTGCATACTTATCCGTCCTTTTTTCCAGTATCTGTTTCAACCAGCCACACCAATAGATCTCATTTAAAAACAACAGCATTAAATACGTGATTTTTACTGCATTCAGGGTTCTGGACAGTCCCGCATGTCCCAGGGAATACAGGCTCGGTGTATAGCCGGTCGCATACAGACAGAAGGACAAGGCGAGTACGATCCCCGGATAACGAAAACGGTAATCCGTGCTTTTCACTGCCTGCCAGATCATAGGTACCAGCAATAACATCACCATCAGAACCACCGGTCCGGTATATTCCGGAATGTGTTTCACGGCTTCCAAAAATGATCTGCCGATGGACTCCAGCGGTCCGTAACCCCAGCCCACATAGCTGCGGGCACGTACGGAATTTCCCGGAGCCGCCACATTCAGGCCGAAGCCTATGATATACACCAGTGTAGACGGCAGCAGCCACAGCCCCGTCCTGCGCCGTTCCACTACCACGCTGACCAGAAGGATGGTCAGAAGACACAATAATCCCTGCAATGCCGTGACGAAATTGCTTCCCGCCGTAATCATGGCAAGCAGAACCGATGCAGTGAATAACAGACCTTTCGCGGTTCTGCCCTCTGCTCTCTCCAGACAGATGGCCACAGACAAAAACAAAAGTCCGAAGCCATGCATTCCCACATAGTGGATCCCGCCGTTATACCAGTAGAAGCCGCTCTGCGCGGAATAGATAAACATAAATTCCGCTATGGTGATCACTGCCTGAATTGCCAGGCTGCTCCATTTCTCCATTCGGAAGACTTTCCGCAGGATCACGTGGGTAAACACCATGCTTCCCGCCAAAAGCAGTAACAGAATGAACACCGGTCCTAAGAAATAATACTGCTCTCCCCAGACAGCCGGCATCAGTGTCATGAAAAAAATAGAAGAATACGTTCCCTGCCATGCATACCACTGGGTTCTGGAACAATCCAGTGCACCGGAGATTGCCGCCCATTTCGACTGCTCCTGCTCTATGGCAGCTCTGGCAAATCTTCCAAAGTTATAGTCGTCATAATAAGGAACCGCATAAATCGTCAGTCGAAACAGTGGGATCAGTGCTAACAACAGCAGTCCGCAACAGCCCATTGCCAGCAGTACCCTGCCCGGCTTCCATAACAATATTTTTCTTAACTTTTCAAGAGCACCCTTCAATTACTTTCACCCTTTCTGTTTCCCCCACAACAGTTCCGTAATGCAGTACCCCATTCCTTGAGCTCTCGGAATTGCAACAATTCCTCGTACTATAGCACATCTGCGAAATGCACTTTCAGTCTCTTAAAGATCACAGCACCCAGTCCGAACAATACCACCGTCACGATCCAGAAATACATCGTGGAGAAGAAATCCCGGAAAAACCATTCTTTCTCGTAGATCGCACTGCGGTAGCCATTCACGATATAGACCAGCGGATTCAGCTTCAGGATCATGATCCACTTTGAAGACAGCGCGTCCAGATTCCATAAGATCGGAGTGGCCCACATGCCGATCTGCAATCCGATGCTGATGATCTGGGACAGATCCCGGAAAAACACCACTACCGCACACGTGGTGTAGCTGAGTGCCAGCACAAATATAAACAGGCAAAAACTGTAATAAATGATCTGTATAGTGTAGATTGTGGGGTAATAGCCGTAAATAGCCGCCACGATCAACAGGAGACACACAAAAAATACATGGATAAAAGTAGCCGCAATAATCTTGATGATCGGCAGGATGCTGATCTTAAATACTACTTTTTTCACCAGATAGTTGTACTCTAAGAGTGCATTGGTGCCGTTGTTCAGTGCCTCGCTGAAGTAGAACCAGGGCACCAGTCCCGCTGTCAGGAAAAGTACAAAAGGCACTTCCACGCCCTCCCGCAGGGGTGTGCTGGTATTTCCCATGATCTTGTCGAAGACGATGTAATACATCGCCACGGTTACCACCGGCTGTGCCATCGCCCAGACCGCGCCCAGGTAAGAACCCGCATATCTCTTTTTAAAATCGTTTTTCGCCAGCTTCCAGATCAGATGTCTATTCTGGAATAACTCTACCGGCAGTCCGGTAAATTTATCGTACCAGTGGATAAACGCAAAGCATGCCGCCGCAATGACAACGCAGGAGATGATCTTCTTTGCCAGCTCCTGGCTTTGATCCACAGCAGGTCCCGGATTCTTATGGAACACGATGAGCAGAGCCATGATCACTGCCGCTGTCACGAACAGGGCAATGCCTGTTTTCTTACTGATTTTCACACTTTTTTTCATGCTCTTTTTCCTTCATGTACTGTTCCAGAGTGCCCCACTTGGTATCCTTCTCGGATAATGTCAGTTCCATACCTTCGGGGATGGGCCATTCCACACCGATATCCGGCGTGTTATATGCAATACCGCCCTCATCATCCGGATGATAAAAATCGGTACATTTGTAGCAGAACTCTGCGTAATCAGACAGTACCAGAAATCCATGCGCGAAATTTTTCGGAATAAAGAACTGCTTCTTGTTCTCCTCAGACAAAAGTACACCATACCACTGTCCGAAAGTCTTGGAGCCTTCCCGCAGATCCACAGCCACATCATAGACTTCTCCGCGGATCACACGTACCAGCTTGTCCTGCGGAAAATGCTTCTGAAAATGAAGTCCTCTGAGAACTCCTTTTTTAGAAGCAGACTGATTATCCTGTACAAACACTTCCGGGATTCCCGCTGCTTTAAGATCATTGTAATTATAGGTCTCCATGAAATACCCTCTGGCATCACCGAATACCGTAGGGGTAATGATCTTCAATCCTTCGATTTCACATGTTTCTACTGTTATCTTGCCCATTTATTTCATCCTCACTCTTTATTATTTTTATTCATAGGTGATATTCATATCGACTCTGCCTTCGATACCGTCCACTTTTCCCTTGGAGGTATACTGCCAGGTCTTGTAATATCCCTGATATAACGGCACACTGCGGTACTCCGCAAGCCAGATATGATAGTTCTCCAGTCTGGCGGTCTGCAGATTATTGTTGTACCAGTTGCGGCTGGCATAGACGCCTGCCGTATATCCGGCATTTTCTACCGTCCGGCAAAAAGCCTCACATACCAGGGTTCTGGTCTCCGCATCCAGTCCGTCCGCCCGGCCGTTTCCTCCGGCACCCTCCGTATCAATAAATACAGGATAGCTCAGTTGGAAATCACGGATCAGCTCAAGCACGGCAGAAGCCTCTTCCACCGCCTCTTTCTCATCTGTAGCCTGGGTAAAAAAGTACACACCCACCGGAATTCCAGCGGCTGTTGCACCTTTCATGTTGGCGACAAACTGTGGATCCTCCACCAGACTTCCCGTAACCGAACCGCGGTAGCCCGCACGAACGATGGCAAACTGCACTCCGGCACTTTTCACCTTATCCCAGTCGATAGTGCCGTTCCACTTGGACACATCGATGCCGACCTTCGCATTGCCGGATGTAGTCTGCAGCTTTTGGATCTCGGTCTTGTCCGCATCTGCCAAAGCTCCTGCCACAGCACTGTCCTCGGCATCCGCATCGACTTCATCCTCTGTCTTGATCAACAGAGAAATATCATCAATGGCCAGATATTCCACTTTTTCTTTTACATGCACTTTGGTCTCGGTGATGGGAACTTTATATCCTTCGATGGGTAACAGTTCCATATAATAATCGCCGGAATCCAGATCAGCAATGTAGATCACGCCGTCCTGATCCAGATCCTTGTAATCTCCCAGACCGTCCACCCGGACATAGAAACTCTCTCCGGTCACCGGTACACCTTCATTGTCCACGATCTGGATACGCAGATCCTTTTCCACGGAAGTCGCCACCAGTGACAGGCGGTGGCTGTTATCTTTCGCCGCCTCCAGGATCGGATTCACATCCGGATCAAAAAACGTATTATCTTTTAAAAAGGCTTTCAGGTCATTGCCGATCCTGCCATCCGCTTCCGCGGTGTCCGTCTCCCCGGTGTCCTCCGGCACGGGATCCACTGCTTCGCTGTCACCTGCATTCTGCGCTCCGGACACCGCCGTGTTCTGGCCGGATGTGGGGGACAGTTGTTCCCTGTTCACATACATTACCGCCAGTGCCACCAGCAGGATCACCGCCATGGAGGCCAGGATCCCCATTTTCCGTAGCTTAGAGTCCATTTGCTACCTCTACCAGATATTTACCGTAATTCGTCTTCAGCAGCGGCTCTGCCAGTGCCAGCAGCTGCTCTTTATCAATAAATCCACGTTTGAAAGCGATCTCCTCGATACAGGAAATATACAATCCCTGTCTCTTCTGGAACGCTGCCACGAAATCTGCCGCATCCAGAAGTGCATCGTGATTGCCGGTATCCAGCCATGCGAATCCACGACCCAGAGTCTCTACCTGCAGAGTTCCTCTGTTCAGGTACTCGTTATTAATACTGGTGATCTCGATCTCACCTCTTGCGGAGGGCTTTACGTTCTTCGCAATCTCCACTACATCGTTATCATAGAAATACAGTCCGGGAACTGCATAATTGCTCTTGGGATGCTCCGGCTTCTCCTCGATAGAAAGTGCCTTGCCGTTCTCATCGAACTCCACTACGCCGTATTCTCTGGGATCGCGCACATAATAACCGAAGATGGTCGCGCCTTTTTCTCTGGCGGCTACTTTACGAAGCACTGCCGAAAAGCTCTGCCCGTAGAAAATATTATCTCCCAGTACCAGTGCCACTCTGTCGTTACCGATGAATTCCGCTCCAATGATAAAAGCATCCGCCAGGCCACGGGGTTTGTCCTGCACCGCATACTCGAGACGCATGCCCAACTGACTGCCGTCTCCCAATAACTCTTTGAATACCGGAAGATCTCTCGGGGTGGAAATGATCAGCACCTCTCTGATATCTGCCAGCATCAGGGTTGACAGGGGATAATAGATCATCGGTTTATCGTACACCGGCATGATCTGCTTGGATATTGCTTTTGTCAGGGGATAAAGTCTGGTTCCGGAACCTCCCGCCAGTATAATTCCTTTCATAAAAACCTCCTTAAAATACTTGTTTTTTAACACACCGAATGGGAACGACGTTCATCGTTCCCATTTAGCAGATATTCTTTACTTTTCCTCATACATTTCATTGTAGTATTTCTGGTAATCGCCACTGGTCACATTGTTCATCCAGTCTTCATGCTCGAAGTACCAGGCGATGGTCTTGCGGATGCCTTCCTTGAACATGGTCTCGGGATACCAGCCGATCTCTGCCTTGATCTTGTCCGGTGCGATCGCATATCTTCTGTCATGTCCCTTACGGTCTTCCACGTAAGTGATCAGATCGTTGTTGATATGTGCCTTGCGGGGATCGGAATCGGGAAGCATCTCCTGTAAGGTCTCGATGATAATATGGATGATCTCGATGTTCTGCTTCTCGTTGTGTCCGCCGATATTGTAAGTCTGGAACAGTCTTCCCTGCTCCTGTACCATGTCGATGGCCTTCGCATGATCCTCTACATACAGCCAGTCGCGGACATTTTTGCCGTCTCCGTATACCGGAAGCTTCTTGCCGTGAAGGGCATTGTTGATGATCAGAGGGATCAGCTTCTCGGGGAATTGGAAAGGACCGTAATTGTTGGAGCAGTTGGTGATATTGGCAGGGAAATGATAGGTATCCATGTATGCCTTCACCAGCATGTCCGAGCTTGCCTTACTTGCGGAGTAAGGACTGTGGGGATCGTAAGGCGTGGTCTCATAGAAGAAAGCATTGTCATCATCGGGAAGAGATCCGTAGACCTCATCCGTAGATACATGCAGGAACTTTTTGCCCTCCTTGAAGCTGCCGTCTGGAAGCTCCCAGGCTGCCTTGGCACAGTTTAACATCACTGCGGTACCCAGCACATTGGTCTGTACGAAGATCTCCGGGTTGCGGATACTTCTGTCTACATGGCTTTCGGCTGCGAAATGTACCACGCGGTCAATATCGTTCTCCGCGAAAATTTTGCTGATGGCTTCCTTGTCGCAGATATTTGCCTTCACGAAAGTGTAATTGTCACGCTTCTCCACATCCTTGAGATTCTCCAGGTTTCCCGCATAGGTCAGGGCATCCACATTAATGATACGGATCTCGTTATCGTATTTTTTGAACATGTAATGAATGTAGTTGGAACCGATAAAACCGGCACCGCCTGTTACCAGATAAGTTCTCATTTTCTCTCCGTTCTGCGCAGGTGTGCGCATTTTGCTATAGATAGCGATATTTTACCATAAAATAAAGGGGATATCAACACGGCTTCTCCGCACTTCGTGCTCTCGAATCCGTAACACCCATTCGCATTCCGGACTATCGTCCTACTTGCTCATGTGTGTTTGATTTGCTAATAAAGCACCAGACCTGCCTGCAAGCAGTCGGTCTGGGCTTTATTGCAAATCTTAATATCCCAGGTAGCTAATGTTGAGGTCGACTTTGCCGCTGATACCGCTGACTTTTCCGTCGGATCTGTACTGCCACAGATCATATCTGCCGGTATAGGTCGGGGTCTTGGCATACTGTGCCAGCCAGATCTTGTAACCGCTCAGAGCACCTGCATCCATCTTGGATGTCAGCCATGTCTTGTTGGCATAGACACCGGGAGTATATCCCGCATTCTTGATCGTGTTGCAGAATGCCTTGCAGACTGCGGTTCTGGTAGCAGAATCGATGGCATCGCCTCTTCCGCCGCTGCCTTCCACATCCAGGAATACCGGATAAGAAATCTTATATCCGCTGATGCGATCCAGTACCATGGATGCTTCCTGTACTGCTTCTACCTCATCCACTGCCTGTGTGAAGAAGTATACACCTACCTTAAGGCCAGCTGCCGTAGCTCCCTTGATATTGGTCTTGAACTTGGGATCCTCGATCAATGCTCCCTGAGATGATCCACGGTATCCCACACGAATGATCACATAATTCACTCCGGAATTCTTAACCGCATTCCAGTCAATGCTGCCGTTCCACTTGGACACATCAATGCCCATAGTACCTGATCCCACTACCAGGGAACCGTCACTTGCGAAGTTATATTTTGCACCCTGGATGACCTGCTCACCGGTCACCTTGCTGCCGTCTGCCTTGAAGAAATATACCTTACCGTCTAACGTCTGCCAGCCGGTATATCTGGCCTCCTCCATGAGGAAAAACTTTGTGGCAGTGTAATAATCCGCATAAGCTGCTGCCCGATATTGGTTGTCACCGATGGATACATACAGCTGTCTGCCGCTGGTATCCTTTAACGGTGTTTTGGTATCCTCTCTGGGATTCACATTGCCCGCTACCGTAACTGTAAAGGTGGCTTTTGCTTCCGCGCTGCCCTCCTTATATGTGACAGTGATGGTTGCGGTTCCTTTTTTCACACCGGTAACGGTGATCGTTTTGCCACTTACAGCTACCGTGGCAATATTCTTATCTCCGGAATCTGCCGTTATGGTTCCGCTTCCGCTGACAGAGGCTGTTACAGCAGCCGTAGATTTCGGATAAACGGTTACAGCTGTCTTATCCAAAGTGATCTTGATTCCATTTGTGACCTTCACTGCCAGATCCAGTGTTTTAGTCTCAGTTCCCATCGTTACGGTGACTGTGATCTTCGCATCACCGGCTGCTACACCTTTCACTGTGATCTTACCGTTTGCATCTACCGCCGCAGTGGCTGCTTTATCATTGGAATTTGCAGTGATCTTATAAGTTGCACCTGTGAAATTTGTAACTTTAACCTGTGCTGCTGCTTCTTTTCCTGCTTCTACGTTCAGGGATGCCGGTTCCAAAGCAGCGGTCGGCTTTTGGACTTCCGTAACAGTAACTTCCCAGGTATAGGTCTTCTGTGTGCTTCCTACCTGTGCATTTGCTGTAGGGAGGCTGCCGTCTCCCATAGACTGGGTCGTTGCCTGTGACTCACCTTCCCCTGTTTCTTCTGTGGACGGAGTCGGTGTTGTGGGAGTCGGCGTCGGGGTCGGAGTAGTCGTTTCTCCCGTCCCCGGTGTTGTGGGGGGCGTCTCCGGTGTCGGAGTAGTCGTTTCTCCCGTCCCCGGTGTTGTAGGGGTCGTCTCCGGTGTCGGAGTCACACTGCCAGCCTCCGTATACGTACAAGTGATTGTTACAGGCCCACCTGCTTTCAAGCCGGTAACCACACCATCATTTACACTGACAATCCCCGCATTATCATTGCTGCTCCAGCCAACAACTGTTGCCCCTGCCGGCGGATTCAGCTTCCTAGTCTCTCCTACCTTGATACTTATCTGTTCATTTGCTATGCGCAGGAATCTTCCACTATAAGCCGTCTGTTTTTCCGGATTGACCACGGTATCCTTTGCTACCTCCCGATAGGTAGGAGGTAATTTCTTACTTTCTACCCACTGCACGGTATCTTCCAGAATAGACTCCACCACAGTATCATTTTTCATGGTGTCCTCTTTTGCCGCATTGACCTCGGATTCCTTCTTGATCTCGTTTGCCACATCGACCTTTTTATAAGCGATATCCTTTCTGACTTCTACCTTCTGGGTACCGGTAGGCAGTGTATAATCCTTATATTTTTCATCGGTCAGGGTATTTACCGCTACCGTATAGTTGCCGGGGGTAATGCCCTTCTTGTAGATAATACCGTCCATATCGTCATCGGTCCAGGTATCAGATTTACCTTTGGGATCCGTGATCGTCACGCTGAAAGGTACATTGGAGATCAGTTTACCGCTCTTTTTATTGGTAAATTTGATCTTTAGATCCTTCTGCACGGAGACCAGTTCCAGTTCAACGGTACCACCGTTGGTATACTCGGCCTCATCATATTCTTTTTGTTCCTCATTCTCATCATCGACTGCATTGGCTGCTGCGATCTTCGCAAGCTTTGCATCTGCCACTGCCAGCATACCCTGCTCACCGATCATCTGGATGCCGTCCAGCTGGCTGCCCACACTGACGAACTCCGATACCTGATGATCCACCATACGTGCGCTGGCATATACACTGCCTGTCACAATGGCCAAGATCAGCACTGCCACACTGGTTGCCGTCATAATGCGGTCCATGGTACTCATGTTCAGGAATTTGGTCCAGATAGCAGCTATTTTATTGCCACCCTGCTTTTTACCCTTTTTCCCTTTACCGCCACGAGCAGGTGCCATATCATCGTCGGCATAGTACTCTTCATCGCCGGCGTAATATTCTTCGCCGTCCTCGTCTCCGATATACTCCTCGTCATCGGCATAGTACTCTTCACCGTCCTCGTCTCCAGTGTGCTCCTCGTCGTCGGCGTAATATTCTTCGCCGTCCTCGTCTCCGATATACTCCTCATCGTCGGCATAGTACTCTTCGCCGTCCTCTTCTCCGGTGTACTCCTCGTCGTCAGCGTAGTACTCTCCGCCGTCCTGCTCTTCTCCGGTGTACTCCTCACTGTCGGCATAGTACTCTTCGCCGTCCTCTTCTCCGATATACTCCTCGTCGGTGTACTCCTCATCGTCGGCGTAGTACTCTTCGCCGTCCTCTTCTCCGGTGTACTCCTCGTCGGTGTACTCCTCATCGTCGGCGTAGTACTCTCCGCCGTCCTGCTCTTCATCCCAATCGTAACCATCCTGTACGTCTTCTTCCCAGTTACGGTCCGGACGTTTTGTATGGTTAAATAATTTTTTCATTTTATCTATCCCTTCTGCTCATAATTCTTCAATGTACTTCAGTGTAACAATTCCGTAACATTATAACATTCTATTTCCGCCGCTTCAAGCTGTTCGTCCATTTCTTCAGAATTTCTTAAATCTTTCTAATATTGTGGACTTTCTTTCCGTATAATAGTAAAATCAGAATAACTCTTTTTACCACTTAAAAACAGATACTTGAAACGGAGAGATGGAATGAAACGAGACGAACACGTGAATGACATACCTGATATTGAGATTGTAGACCTGGAAAATGAAACTGTGCAAGACACAGATTTTGGAAAATCCGATATTTCCGATGATTTCGAAGGAAATCCGGATGATGAATATGAAGAAAATGACCGGGAAGAGGAGGAAGAGGAACATCTCGCTCCTAAGGGTATCCGGCGTTTTCTGAATCTTCATGTCCTTTTTGCCCTGGTATTGCTTGTGGTGGTAGGCCTGCTTGGTTATCGCATTACGCATTGGGGACAGCGGGTAAGCCAGTCGGATATTTTCAAGGATGGACAGGGATCCTATGATGACAGCTGGGATTCTATCCTCCCCCTGACCGATGAGAGCGGTAAAATGATAGTAAACGATGCTTCTAATATTGTCGTGTTCGGAAATGCACCCTTTGCCGATGACCGCGGTTCTTCCGACAATCTGGCCAGCCTGATTGCCAAGGAGACCGGTGCTACCGTATACAACTGTTCCATCAGCGGAAGTTATCTGGCCGCGCAACACACCAATTTTGATTCCACCCTTGCCCCTATGGATGCTTACTGTCTGTATTGGCTGGTGAATCTGGCTGCCGGAGTTCCCCTGGACGGCTATTACAATGATGCTGCAGAAGCTTTGGGTGACAAGACTCCACCCGAAGCGGAAGAAGTCGTAAACACTCTGAAAACTTTGGATTTCAACACCATTGATACCGTGGCGATCATGTATGATGCCACCGATTATCTGATGGGAAATGCTATGTATAATGATGACAATCCTACGGATCCTACGCAATTCACCGGCAATCTGGAGGCAAGCCTCGAAGTCCTGCAGCGTCTGTATCCGCAGATCCGTATTATTGTAATGTCCCCTACTTACGCATATGCAATAGATGAGGATGGCAATTATGTAAGTTCCGATATCTATATTTATAACGGTCGCGATGTTTTATCCACTTATGTGATCAAAGAATGTTATTCCTCCAACCTTCGCAGTGTTTCCTTCATGGATAACCTGTACGGAAGCATCACAGAAGATAATGCCAAGGAATACCTGACCGATAACCTGCATCTGAACGTAAAAGGACGAAAGCTCATCGCCAAACGTTTTGAGTACTTCCTGAACTACTATTCCAAGGGTTACGCTTCACAGGAATAATAAATAGAATCGTTGATCGCATACTTCTGCCACCCGGATGCCAATGATATGCTCCTGTCAAATAGACAGCGGGCATATCATTGTCTTCCCGGGTGGTATTTTTTTGTTTTTGGTATTTTGGGCTTTTTTGGCTTTTGGTTTTTTTGCTTTGATGTTCCGGTCTTTACCACCTGAAATTCATTTTCTGCTGTAGAAGCAGTAAATTTGAAGTGGTTTTCTTTTGCAGTGACTGATAATTACTGCCGGAATGGAAGCATCCTATGCCGAAGCAGTAATTTTTAGAGCGTTTTCATGGATTCTTCGATAAAAATACCGCTTGGATTTCTAAAATCACTTTCCGGGCAGTAATATGCTTGCCCTACTAAGCAGGGAGTTAGCGAAACAGCCCCGTAG
>SAMEA3663023__coassemble_767_pt1 | contig 35981 bp, 33 predicted proteins | sample SAMEA3663023__metabat2_low_PE_007 | metagenome-assembled genome bin SAMEA3663023 (sample SAMEA3663023) | pig gut metagenome | biome: pig gut; feature: pig-associated habitat; material: faeces | place: France | collected 2012 | reverse complement strand
TCAGCGGCAACTCTGATATCTTATCATGACCGCTTTCGTTTGTCAACAACTTTTTAAAAACTTTTTTGTCTTGAAAAGCTTTTGTTTTTCGCGACATTTTTTATCTTATTATACCTTATCGGTATCTGTCAACAACTTTTTCAAAAACTTTTTAAGTCTTATCGGAAGCTGTTTCGTTGTCTTGGCACTGCCGCAACAACGAAACTGAGTATATCACCCTATCTTCCACTTGTCAACACCGTTTTTTATTTTTTTCAAAAAATATCTACAATAGTTGAATTGTATATTCATTTGATGCATTTTTAAGATGAAGTGCTATCGTCTGTACAGCACCTGCCACATCTTCGTTTACTTCCAGTAATAATACCAGTTCCTGTGTCTGTCCGGGTTCCAGTGTCTCCGCATAGGTAGACATGTCATTCGGCAGCATGGTAGTCAGCGCATTTGCTCTGATGCTGTCATTCACTGTAATAATATATCTGGAGTTCGTATTCAGCAGATCGATCGTCTCTTCCTGCTCTGTTCCATTCGTCAGATGAAATCTGAGTACCAGCAATTTCTTCCCCATGGATGCGTCCAGCGCAAAATAGTCATCCGCAGCCCCGTCCTCAGGGTAAGAATCTGCTACCATATAATCCTCATAGGTAATGCTGACACCTTCCGGCAGACCAAAAAAATCTTCCATACTGGCAGTAATCTCTTCCTGCGCCGTGGGCATCGTCACTTCCGTGGTACCGGTGCTACCCGTCTCTTCCGCTTTTCCCTCTTCCTGTGATGCTTTTGTTGTTTCCTTTGCCGCTTCCTTTTCCAATTTGGCGATCACCACTTCGGGATCTACCAGGCGGCTGCGATTATTGGCATCGTATTTTAACAGTGTCACTGCCGCATATTCTCCAATCCGCTGGGATTCCTCTTCCGTCATATCCGGAATCTCGTTGCCGCAGGCTGTCATGGATAACATCATTGCACATAATAAGGCTCCGCACACCATGTTTTTATTACGTCCTGTCATAATTTTATTCCTTTTCTTCCTTCCTGTCCGTTGCATCACTCATTGCATTTCTTTTCCAGTATAATATAGATTCCGGCAATTACAAGAGCAATTACGCCTACCACGAAGAAAAGTATGGTCTTCTGCAGGATCGGTGCGCCCCAGTAATCATATAAAGCTATTTTACCACAAGTACATAGAGAAAGCACTAAGCCATAGATTCTGACGGGCTTATCCTTTTTCACGAAACCGGCAGTCACGCTTACCAGTGCGATCAGCATGATCAGAATGCTGTTGATCACAGGGATATTCGTCTTGACAATCAGTGCCATATAGGTCAGGAATATCACGATGATCAATTCTCTGTGTTTAAAATTCTTATAATATTTTTCCTGCAGGGTCAGCACTAGATAAGCCAGTACAAAAACAAACATACATAAATAAGTAATGTAGGAATTCCGATAGATCGGATTTGCCAGAGCGATCAGTGCTCCGATCTGTCCGATCAGGACGGATACATTAAATACGAGGATTCCCTTGTCCCGCATACAATTCACATTATTGAACAGCAGAATGCTCACGAAGAGAATTCCGGAAAATGCCGGCAGTTTTATCATAGGCATCAAATGCGACAGAGCAAAAAATGCCAGTGAAAAAGTCAGCACGATCTCCTGGTAGGTACTCCATTCATGCACAAGGAACATACTGAGGATCGTTCCTGCCAAAAGCACATAAGCATAGGGAATCTCCTTCCCGTTCATCAGAAGCAGGATACAATATACCGTAGTAAGGATGGCATCCAGTGCCGCAAGGCCCCCTTTTGCCAGGCGTGACAGTACTTTTACTGCTATCAGCAATACCGTAGCACAGATCACGATCCCCCAATCATTCTCTATTACTGAAAATCCACAGAAAGTCACGAAACTGAAGAAATAGCAGGAAAGCCATTTCTGCCATCCCTTTTCCGCCTTCCGCATAGCAATCACAGTCAGTATTGTGATAACAAATGCTATTCCGGTCAGGGCAAAAATGCCAATATATCCATCCGTCTCTGCTGCTCTCCAATAATCATCCATACCGGCACCCGTCATAATTCCGGATACCAGAATAAATGCAATGTAAATAGCAAGCAATCCTCCACTTTTCACCACACGTCCGGTCTGCTTTTCTATTTGCGCATAACGGCTCTGTACGACAAGTACCAGATGTGCTATCAGGAAAAACACACTATAAGCTACAACCGCAACACCAACCGACATGCCCTGTGTCCACACAATACAGCCTACAGCCGTCGGAAACAGCACTGTGGTACTGGCAAGCAGGATCAGCTGTGATGCTGTATGGAATCTGTGCACCGGTACACAGGCGCACAATATACTCAGAGTCAGGATCAATCCCATTACCATCAGGACCTCCGCCATCGATAACCCGGAGGACATGGATAGTGGGTAAGCACAGAGCCAGCAGGAAGCAATTCCCAGCAGTCTGTGGATCAGCGAATCCCGTTTCCGGCTCAACAATACCGTGCCTACGGTGATCACACCAATGATCAATGCTGCGGGAAGCATCCCGAAATTATGTAAGGACAGCGTATTGATCATGGTGGACAGGTACAATGCCGCCATGCCGATTGCCGAAAATATCTGTGCTAGCTTCGGTAATCTTCTCCGGATCAACAGCTCTGCCAGCAGCACTACGCCCAGGGATACCACATAGAGAGAGATTCCCTTGATCCATCCGTTCATGAAATACATTCCCATCAGCACCAGGGCTGTCAGGATAAATACGCCTCCCACCACCGACAGAGCTATGGTTCCAATGAGATATTCCGCATTCTGCTTTTTCTTCGTCCCCTGTACTACAGTCTCTGTCGCCGGTTGTGCGGAAAACTGCCCTGACGATTGTGCAGTAACCTGTTCTGCCGGTTGCCCAGTGAACTGTCCTGCCGGCTGTTTCTGCATGGGCTCCTGCGTGGGAGGCTGTGCAGTCTCCTGTACCTGCCCTTCGGTAGCGTTTTCTGCTCTTGCCGCATTCAGTTGCTGTCTCTGATGCCAGTATTCCACGCTTTTATCCAGCTCTGCCTGTAACTGCTCCACATACTGGGGCTGCTTCTGTATTCTGGGAATCAACTGCTGTACATACTGTGTAAAAATCGGATCATTGGAACGCATCAGGTATTCCCTTGCCTGCTGTTCCAAAAGCTTTGCTCTGTCCTGCTGTGTATTCTGTTCCATATAATATCCTCCCCGCATTGCATGATCTATTGCACCACGTAATCTTTGTATCTCTCCATGTCCTGCCTGTGGCAGTCCGCATGGATCAAAATACCGTCTTCCCTATACTCCGTAGAAAAAACCTGCGCCTCTTCCATAAGATAGGAAGCTACATTCCCCGCGCTGTACGGGATCAGGAAAGTACAATCCACATTATCCGCATAGACCTGCTGCTCAATGGCTTCTGCCAGTTCACGGATACCGGTATTCTGCCCCGCGGCGAGATACCAGTGCTCCTGTCTCTTCTGCGGCAGCGGTTCCATGCCGCATTTGTCTGCTTTATTATACACCACGATCTGCGGAATGTCACCTGCTCCCAGTTCCTTCAGAGTATCGGCAGTGACCTGCATCTGCTGTCTGTAATTTTCATCGGAAAAATCCACCACCTGGACCAGCAGATCTGCGTATTTTACCTCTTCCAGGGTCGAGCGGAATGCCTTTACCAGACCGTGAGGCAGCTTATGAATGAACCCAACCGTATCCGTCAGGAAAAATGGCTTATTATGCCCCGTATCTATACTGCGGACGCTAGTCTCCAATGTGGCGAACAGCATATCTTTTTCCATGACCGTTTTCTCCGGGAGTTCTCCGAACTGCTCTACCATACGGTTCAGGATTGTGGACTTTCCCGCATTGGTATAGCCCACCAGCGCTACCTGCGGAGTCCGGGACTGCTGTCTTTTCCTGCGCTGCACATCCCGGGTCCTGCTGACATCCTCCAGTTCCTTTTTCAGTTCCGTGATCCGGTGTTCAATCTTACGTCTGTCCAGCTCCAGCTTTTTCTCACCGGTACCCTTGTTACTCATGCTGCCGCTGGCGCCGCCCTGACGGCTCAGTGCATCGTACATGCCCACCAGTCTCGGAAGCATATATTGCAGTCTCGCTGTCTCCACCTGCAGTTTGGCTTCTCTGGTCTGTGCACGTATGGCAAATATGTCAAGGATCAGATTCGTACGATCAATAACGGTAAGCTCCAGCTCCTTGCCCAGGTTACGTACCTGCGAGGGTGTCAGGGAATTGTCAAATACGACCTCCTGTGCGCCTCTCTCCTCCGCCAGTCTGCGTACATCATCCACCTTGCCCGTTCCGATATACAATGCTTTGTTCACATGGTCCAGCCGTTGTACGATCTGACCCACGACTTCTTTCTCCGCGGCTTCTGCCAGACTTGCCAGTTCTTCCATGGAATGCTCAAAATCCGTTTCTTCCCCGATGTCCACACCGACTAACAGCACCTTTACCGGTGCCTCCTGCATCTGTTCTTCCCTCATATAAAAATATATCCTTTTAAAATCATTATTTTGTCTCTAATTCAAACCAGAATTCCACACCGTTGGTGTAATTGATCACACCGTAAGGCTGGTTCATGGAATCCATGATTGCCTTCACGATGGACAGTCCCACACCGCTGCCGCCGTATTCTCTGGTTCTGGCTTTATCTACTTTATAAAATTTCTCCCAGATGTGACCGATAGAATCCTCCGGGATCGGCTTGCCGGTATTGAATACCGATACGCGCACCCTGCCATCCTTCTGTTCCATTTTGACATCGATGATCTTCTCACCCTCGCAGTGATTCACCGCGTTGGAGAAAAAGTTCATAAATACTTCTTCTATTTTAAATTCATCCGCCCAGGCATAGATGGGAGGATACTCTTCCATCCGCACCGTGATATCGTTCTGTTTGGTCAGAATTACCGCCGACTGGATATAATTCTTCACCAGTGCCGTAATGTCGAAACGCTCCATAGTCACCACATCGTTGCCGAATTCCAACTGGTTCAGCGTCAGAAGCTTTTTCACCATGTTGTTCATCTTCGCCGCTTCATCCACGATGACATCACAGTAGAACTGTCTGCTCTCGGGATCATCATTGACGCCCTCCTGCAGTCCTTCCGCATAGCCCTGGATCAGAGCGATGGGAGTTTTCAGTTCATGGGAGACATTCGCCAGGAACTCCTTACGCATTTCATCGATAGCTTCCTTTTTCTCCACATCCCGCTGCAGCTCATTATTCGCAGTCTTCAGTTCTGAAATCGTCTGTTCCAGGGAATCGGACAGTTTATTAATGTTCTCACCCAGCAGATCAATCTCATTATGAGCCCTGCCCTGATATTTTGCTTCAAAATCCAGCTGTACCATCCGCTGTGAGATATCGTTCAGCTCCAGGATCGGCTTCGTCACACGTCTGGAGACAAACCAGATAATAATACCACCCGCCAGTGCTCCCAGACAGCCGATCATCATATAAAACCGATTGGCGATCCTGGCACTCTCCTGAATACTGGAGAGCGGTGTCTGCATGATAAAAGAAATTCCGGTGTTCAGCCTTCCGTAGATCTCTAAATATTCCTTATTCTCCTGCCCGGTTCTCTGGATCACATAGTCATCACCGTTCTCGATGATCCGCTCATTATCCAGAAGTGTTCTGAAGCCGAACACATAGCCGATCAGACGGTTCTCCAGTCTCTCACCGCCGTTGATGGATACATATTTCATGTTGGAATTCACATCCATGACACATACTGTCATGTTATAGCTTCTGCACACATCATCCAGTTCACGTGCGAATTCCTCGGAACCATAGCTGTCGCTCTCCGCCGCCTGCTTGATCGTCTCATAAGCATCGTGAATGACATCCAGCTTACTCTGCATATAGACTCTGCCTAAAAACATGTAATTCAGCAGCAGGCACAAAAGGATCGTCCCGATCATCAGCCCGATAAATATCCAGGCGAACTGTCCTCTGATGGAATGCACTTTTTTCTTCTGCTGTTTATTCTGCTGTTTCATCCATTTTGTACCCCATTCCCCATATGGTCTTGATGAGATTGCCTTCCTCGCCCAGCTTGCTGCGCAGCTTCTTCACATGGGTATCAATGGTACGGGCATCCCCGAAGTAATCATAGTTCCATACGTTGTTCAGTATCTTCTCTCTGGACAGGGCAATTCCCTTATTTTCCATAAAATAGGTCAGAAGTTCGAATTCTTTATAGCTTAAGTCCACATCTTTGCCGTCTATGATCACGCGGTGTGCTGTCTTATCCACGGTGATCCCGCCGCAGGTCAGTGTTTCGTCCTGTCCTAACTGGTTCGTCCGGCGCAGGATCGCTTCCACCCGCGCCACCAGGATCTTGGGGCTGAAGGGCTTAGAAATATACTCGTCCACTCCCAGCTGAAACCCCTGCAGCTCGTCTCTCTCATCTCCGCGGGCTGTCAGCATAATAATAGGAACTTTGGAGTTCACACGGATCTCCCGGCATACCTGCCAACCATCCATTTTCGGCATCATGACATCCAGAATGATCAGTGCAATATCCTTATCCTTATAAAAAATATCCAGTGCCTCCTCGCCGTCTCCGGCCTCCAGCACCTCAAAATTACTCTTCACCAGGAAATCCCGGACCAGCTTACGCATCCTGCTCTCATCATCTACTACCAGTATTTTCAGTCTGTCCATACATACCCTCACCTTTCTGTTGTAGACATAGTATAGCGCGGAAATATGTCAATTCTGTGAAACTTCGGTCTCCGTATTTCCTGTATTCCCTGTATTATCTATATGTAGTTCTCTCTCTTTTTCCCGCACTGTCTGCTCTCTCCGGGTCAGCTCCTGTTCCCAGGATGCGTATTTATTCTGAAGATTCCGTTCGTAATTCAGGATATTGGGTTGGTCGGAATTCAATGTGATCACAAACATGGCAATGATTGCCACGAGCATCACGATATTCATGATCACCGACAGGCAAAGACCCACCTTTTTGCCCCCGTCTTCCGGCATCGGCTGGATCCGTCTTCTGGCAGGGGACGTCTTCGTCCTGACATCAGCAAAGCTCGTCCACAGAGGGATCGGAGGTACTTCCTCCCCCAGTTCTTCTTCCCGGGCGCGCAGCTCTCCCTGCAGCTCCCTGAGGTACTCCAGCCCTACCGGGGTACGGAACACCCGGTCTTCCAGCGCTTTTTTATAAATGGCAAGAACCGACTGAATATCCGCATGATCAATGTGCTTATCCAGATAGGCGATCTTCTGCCGTTCCTGCTCCGCAAGTCCGGCATCCTTCTCGGAATAGAAGGCGAAGCCGGACACTACATGTTCTCTCTGTTCTACATCCATTTACAGTTTTTCCTCCGTTGTATCTGCCGCATTCTGCAGTAAGATATGCTCTCCCTGCACCAGGGGATAATGCACGGGAATCTCCCCATCCAGGTTCTCCCGGTACATATCTACGGCTGTGATCTGGTGGTTCTCATAGGTAGTGTAATAATAAATCCCCCTGTCTGCATTGCAGCAGGAAGTATAAATGGTGATCTCATACTTACCGTTTTCCAGACGGCAGCACCCTCTCGTCTGAGCCACACTTCCTAAGATATGGAAAAACTGACTGACGCTTTCAGACTCCGAGGTCCCCGATACAGAATTCATTTTCGTAAAAGCCACCCGGACAAAACGGGAGGCAGAGGACAGATCGCCGGGCAGCCCCATAGCTCCCATGCCACGGCTGTACGGCTGCAGCTGAAGCTGCTCTGAAAAATGGTTCACCGGCTGGTCCGGAGACAGATAGCTGTAATCATTCAACCGGAACAGCTGCTTGTCAAAGGGAGGATTGTTCGTCAATACTCCTACGGGATTGTCATAGATGTTCAGTCCCTCCTCGACTGCCTCTATCGTGATCGCCTCGTCTCTGTCCGCCAGGATCCAGTGCAGCTGTGATGTAGGAAACTGCTCACTGAACTGCGTATCCACCAGATTGATGTGGGCTAACAGCGTCCGGGCTTCCTGCACCGTAGCACACTGTCCCAGAATCCAGGGAATGAACTCGAACTGTGCGATATTGTCTCTGCCCTCCTTGGGCTTACGATATACGGCGTTGCCCGCGAAATTAAGGCCTGCCATGCCCAGACCCTTCTCATTGACCGCATCATAATACAGCGGATAATCCCCTACCATATGAGCGATACCGATCATGGCATAATGCTCAGTCAATGCATTCTGATGCCGTAACTGAAAAGAGTAATTACGCGGTGTCACCACCACTTCTTCTCCGTAATTAAATTCATAATCAAAAGTTCTGCCAAAATAAAAATCCTGCGATCTATAAGTTGCTGCTGTGCACATAGTGATCTCCTTTACTGTTTTCAGATTAATGTAGATTACTCTTAGTCTATAGCATTTGCAGAATGATTGCAAGTATGCAAAAAACGTTGACGCATCGTAAAAAACGTGTTAGTATTAAGGAACAAAAAGAGTGCTACCGTACAGCAACGGTTCGCCTCAGTTTATGGTTCTAAAAAAGCAACCTACACTTTGGGCAATGGGCGGTTGCTTTTTTAATGTTTTCGTTTCTGACTGGTCTGCACTCAAAAAGGTTCCACCGGAATCCTCCGGCGGAACCTTTTTATGTTAGTTTTTACACAACTAATTCTAATAATGTTTTGGATCAAACTGTGGTTAAGATTACTGTAACAGAGACAGTACACCCTGGTTGGACTGGTTAGCCTGAGCCAACATAGCCTGACCTGCCTGAGCCAGGATGTTGTTGTTGGAGTACTTAACCATCTCAGTAGCCATATCGGTATCACGGATCTGGCTCTCAGCGCTGGTGGTATTCTCAACTACGTTGTCCAGGTTGTTGATGGTGTGCTCAAGTCTGTTCTGAACAGCACCAAGTGCGGAACGCTGGGTGGATACTTTTTGGATAGCAGCTTTAATTGTTTCAATGGCATCCTTTGCATTAGTATCATTAGCGCCATCAACCTTCAGGTTTTCAACGCCTAATCCTGCTGCACTCATAGCATCAATATCAACAGAAATCTGATTATTATCTGTTGCATCAGCTCCTACATGCAATTTAAGCGTTAAGCCTGCTGTCTTTGTCTGTGATGCTGTTACATATGTAGACACATCTGCATCTCCCAAGGTTGTATTTGCTTTGTTATCCGTATAAAGTGTCTTTCCAGCCTTAATAGTTGCAGTACCAGTTTCATCAATATCAAAGTAACTATCAAGTGCATTTGCAGATAATTTGTTACCATTTACATCATACAGTGCAGGCTTTCCTGCTGCTGTATAACTAAAATCTCCATCAGCAGCCAAAGTACCCATGTCTGTATAAAAATTAGTAATAGTAGCCTGATCAGCATCTTCTACCTTCGCATCTTTAGCATATTTTAAGGTACCATCTGCCGCATAAATATTTTTCTCAGCTTTGTAATTACCAAGTGTGCCAGTAACATCCCCTGCTGCTGCTTTTGTAGGTGCAGTAGTATATACCTTTACATTATTATCTGCTTCATATGCTGTTTTCAATGTATCAGCGGTATAATTAGTTCCATCTGCTGCTTTTAATGTTACACCATCTTTGATTGTTATTTTTGAAGCCACATCCGCTGTTGCATAACCTGCAGTGAACTCTTTTGCTTCTGTTATATTTCCTTTCAGCAAATACGTTTCATTAAACTTAGTTGTTTCAGCTACACGATCAATCTCAGTGGTCAGCTGATCAATCTCGTTCTGGATGTAGCTTCTATCATCTTCGGAGTTAGTTCCATTTGCAGATTTAACTGCCAGCTCGTTCATTCTCTGCAGCATATCCTGAACTTCGTTCAGAGCACCTTCAGCAGTCTGTACTGCACTGATACCGTCCTGTGCGTTAGAAGAAGCCTGTGTCAGACCTCTGATCTGCTTTCTCATCTTCTCACTGATGGACAGGCCTGCTGCATCGTCAGCTGCACGGTTGATCTTGTAACCGGAAGACAGTTTCTCGGTGGACTTTGCCTGAGAAGCGGTGGTTAATCCTAACATTCTGTTAGAGTTCATAGCTGTTAAGTTGTGTTGTACTACCATAATAATTTACCTCCATGTGTAAAAAAAGTGTTGCAGATACATCCGTTTATCTGCGGTGTGTGGTTAATAGTTACTGCGGCCCTAGGATTCCGCATTGTTAGCAAGCTTTTGTCCCACAGTATCTGAAGTTATTTGTTCTGTACGATCACGACGTTGGATTTTTTCTTCTTGGCGGTGCCTTCCGGATTCTTGTAATACTTCGGGATCGTCGCCAGAAGCTCCGGATCCTGGATCCGTTTTTCAATGGCCTTGCTTCGTACGATGTTCACATCCTTGGGAGCGTCGATCATGATACGTGTCTGTCCGCCGCTGCTTCCCAGAAATACAATCTTCACATCGTCTCCGATCATCAGAAACTCTTCATCTCTCACCGATAATCTCAGCATAGCCATTCCTCCTTGAATCGATTATTTCCTTATAATTTGCTGTGGTTTGGAAATAATAATCGTAATGTAACAAACTTGATATTGTGTTACCTTTTTGCTCAGAGTATGATCTCCTGAAATATTTTGTCCCGGTCATCCTGCTCAATGCCCAAATATCGTTTGGTCACTTCATAAGACGAATGATTATAGATGCTTACCAGCATTGCCGGCTGTACGCCCTGCCGCCAGGCATGATATCCGAAGGTTTTACGAAGGGAATGACAGCAGATCACGCCGGGGATATTGTAATAAGCTGCCACCTTTTTGATGATGCGAAAAGCCTGTACCCGGCTGATAGGTTCGTTTTTATTACTGTGGGGAAAAAGATACTTCTCTGGCTGAATAGGTTTTTGCTCCTTTTGAAGCTGTGCCTGATAATTTTGAAGACATGCGTGAATATTATGATTGATATAGATGCAGGAGGTCTTTCCCGTCTTCTGCTCAATGATCTCAATATGCTCCTGCCATCTGTTTTGAGAAAAGTTATAAACATCTTCCCACCGCAGAGTAAGCAGATCCGAAATCCTCAGTGCAGTATTCAAGCCCAGGATCACTAACAATTGGTTTCTGGCATTGGGGTGGATTTCCTTATAGTAGTTTTTAAAATTTTTCAGATCCTCCAGGTTACGAATTGGTTGTGCTGTATTCATCTGATTCCTCCTAGGAATTAGTGTAGGCCGCATAAAACCGGCATTTTTTATATATCTGTGAACTATAACATATACTTTCCGGGGCTGCATTTACTTTGGCAATTGAGTGGCAAATGAGGGGTTCAATTTTTTTCAAAAAAGGGGTTAAGTTTTCTGCGAGCGTACCGATATACTATGTGAAAGCAAAAAGGTAACACAATATCAATTGTGTTACCTTTTTCATGTCTGTCGAAAATCAACTTTTGAGGAATTTTTATTTATTTTTGTACCAGGTCTGCACCAAATTTTAGGGATTGCACCGTTTGCAGGGAACATATCCCATATTGATGACCTCTTCTCTGCTGCCGGTGTAGATCTGTTTGTTTTTCTCTTTCATATCGTCCACACTGGAGCATGTGGGATAGTGGAATTTCTTGGTGTTGGTATTCAGCACATAGGTGGTTTGCCAGGATTCCTGCGGTGCCGACAATTCCGGTGAGGTCTGTACCGTGGTATCGGTCTCAGGCTGTGGTGCCGGTGTCTCTACCGCGACAGACGCTGCTGTGCTTTGGTATGTTCCGCTGCCCTCCGCCCAGTTATCACCGGTGGCATAGTCAATACCAATCCCCGGCTGCACATTGTAGGCAAATACACAGAAGCAGATACCCTCCCCGGCATCTTCCACGGAATAAGCTTCCATAAGGACGCCGTCTGCCAACAGGTTATCCCCGTCAAATATGGGAGTGACGCGGTACAGAACATGGTTCCCTGTATTTTTGACATAATCGCGGACTTTCGACTCAAAAGGGAGCATTCCCTGCACGTTGAGATATCTGGTTCCTGTGATCAGGTTCTGCGGGTTGGCGTTTTCCGCCGCCAGCATATAGGCGATCAGGTGGCAGCGATTGTATAGGTATTTTCCGTCCACGTTATTGTATTTCACCAGATGCCAGCCGGTAGGCTTCACGGCTCCGATCTCCCCTCTCGGTTCTGTCGGCATCAGATCCTGTCCCACGTTGGCATATGCCACGCCACAGCGCCCCAGGCTGTCCAGCTCGCTGTAGGTTTCGAAGGACTGTATGGTCAGCTCCTCCTCTGTGAAATAAGGCTGGTTGCCATTGACTTCTGTATAAGGCGTGCCGGAGTATGCCGGAATCTCCCGGAGGGAAAATGCTGATGTGCCCTCTCCTGCCGGAACGTCTGTTGCAGATGTGACCTGCTGCGATTCTTGTGTATCCGAAGCGTTTTCCTGTGGCTGTCCGGATTCGGGTTCCGATACTGCAGTCTTCGATGCTTCCAGCAATTCGGAGGGAATCGTCGCCGGCTGCTCAATCGCATAGGTATTGTCCTGCGGCGTGACGGTGCTTTCCGCACAGCCGGTGAATGCCAATAGCAGTGCCAGCCATAATGACAATTGTGTTATCAAACGTTTCTGAGGTCTGTTGTGTTTCATTTTCATAGCTTGTCAATTACTCCCTTGTAAAACTGTTTGGAAATTATACCACATTTTTCATCTGACCTCTTCTTTTCATTGACATTTTTTTCAAAAAACAGTATGCTAAAAATATCTAAAAACACTTCAAATAATATGCCAATCATCTAAACATTTAGGCTTATTATTTGAGGTGTTTTTTTCTGCTCATTGACACACGTATTTACACGTATTATAATTTAAGAAAGGATATCAATGAAAACAAACGAACTGCTAAAACTATTAAAGAAAAATGGTTGTTCTCTTATCCGCCACGGAAGCAATCATGATATTTGGTATAGCTCTGTGACGGGAAAACAGTTTGCTGTTCCTCGACACAAAAAGGAAATAAAAACCGGAACTGCCATTGCTATTTTGCGCGATGCCGGAATGGATTCTTAGAAAGGAGATTCTTATGTCTAAATATGTTTATCCCGCTATTTTTACTTCTGAACCAGATGGAGGTTATTCTGTATATTTTCCCGATCTGGAAGGTTGTTATACCTGCGGCGACACACTGGCTGATGCTCTGTTTATGGCTGAAGATGCCCTCGCGCTTATTCTCTATGGATATGAAAAGGACCAACGCCCCATTCCACAGCCCTCCAAAATGTCAGACATCAAAGTTACTGCGGATTCTTTTTTAAGTATGGTTGCATGCGATACCCTGGAATATCGCAAACGTTTTAATAACAAAGCTGTTAAAAAAACATTGACCATTCCCGAATGGCTGAATGAAGCTGCTGTTGCAATGAATATTAACTTTTCACAAGTATTGCAGGATGCTCTTTTGCAGCGAATCAGTCCTCAATAATGCACACACGAAAAATAAAAAGTGCCGCAAAAACGGCACTTTTTCTATGGAGTAGACGGGAGTCGAACCCGTAATGCTATTTTTTCACAAACGTTGAAAATAGTGCAAATGCTGATTATTACGCGATTTGCAGTGTTTTTGTTATTTCGTACTTGGTAACAAAATGTCCTAAAAAGAAGCTATTTTTCCTTGCTATGCAACACGAAATGCAACACGAAATCTTACTGTTGCAACTTTGTATTTTCATAGAAAAAGCGGAGAGCTTTTACACCCTCCGCTTCTCATCATTTCAGCATCTCTCTTATTCTCTGTAACCGTGCCTGGTAATCACTGTCCTGATTGCCGGTATAAGTACCGTTTATCATTGCAGCTATCTTACGCTGGTTCTCATTACTTGCCCCAGATCCATAAACACTGTCGTAGGTCCCGTCAAGCATAGCCTGTATCTTTGCCTGTGATTCTTCATGGCTGCTTGCCACCGGATCCGTATACGTTCCGTCCAACATGCTCTGAATCTTTTTATAGTTGGATTCTTTATATCCACTATAATCTCCGATGCCTGTCTTCTGTGCATAGTACCAGTATACTCCGGGATAGCCGTTATAATCATATGCTGTCTGTGCTTCTTTTGACAGATTTCCGATCAATAACGATAAATAATATCCCTTATCCTCATCAGATCCCGGAATATCCGCTACGGCCGCAACTTTATCCTCTGCCTTGTTGCTATCCATACTCTGTTTAATTCCGAGAAATGTTGCAACGCCGGCGGCCCCCTTGTCCTGATAGATCTCATACATCTTCTTATATGTTTGGGATGATTCAATATCATATCCAAGGAGTTCCGTCTTTGCCAGTGCATCTGCAAAATTATACAGATCTGCTATTGCACCGGCTTTCTGATCGTCACTCATATTATTATAGGAAGCGGAGTTAATCAGTGCCGATGCCATACCGTATGCATTCTGCCCCATGATACGCTGATACTCAGAATACTGCTCACTGTTCAACTTTACTGTTTCCCCATTGATTTTATAGCTCCATGCAGCCTTCTTGGGAAATACAGCGGCATCACCGGTTGAAGCATACAGATCGTTGATTTCATCATCAATCGGTGTTTCCCTGATATTACCAATCTGTCCGGGATTCAGCAGGTTAGCTAATGCTGCCTCCCACGTGGAATCCTGCCGTTTGATGGGATTTCCCCAGGTATCATAGGCAACCGGCAGTGTCTGCGACATACCAGGAATCTTTGACTTTGCCTGATTGATGATGTTATTCAGCTTGCTGGTATTATCATAGGTAACTCTCTGAGTGGTATCACCGATACGTGCAGCAGCTCCTAACTGTGCCGGGATCCATCCGAGAGGTGCTTCCAAAAACGTGTCTGCAATATTCTCTGCCGGCGTACCATTTCCGCCGAATATATCAGTCAACGTCTGTAAAGGAGACAGATCTGACCAAGCATTTGTAGCTGCCACAGCTCCCTGATAAATGGTATCCAGTGCATTGTCAGAATCCTGCATACACTGATATATCGTTGTACCAAGAATAATAGGAATAGATGCCGGCTGTGCCCAGTCAAAAGTATAATAGTTATCTCCTACCTTGACAGAATATGCCAGCTTACCATGAGATTTTTCCCACTGTGCCTCATCCTTATCATCTGACAGTGCTCCCTGGATGATGCCTGACTGCGCCAGTGCATATCCCACCGCAATAGCTGCAGTTCCAGTTGCTCCCTGTCCTAAAAGAGTAAGGGCATTTGATACCTCCACATTACTCTTAGCATTTTTTAATTTTACCAGTGCATTTGCAACACCAACAGGACTATAATCAATACCCCTCATGGCAATGTTAGCAGGTGTTTTTGTAAAAGGCATCACAATGTCACCTGGAACGCCAAGCGTCCGTCTAACATCACTCAGAATGGTTGCTAACTTCGTATCATCCTTAAATGTTGCTTTGTACGCTTCCTGTGTTGCAAGGGTATAGGCATCTGCCGGAATACTTTCGAGATCGGTGATCCCCTGTGCTTCCAAATAGGAAGCCATACGAGATTCAAAGTTCTTTTTTACAAACACATCATCTCCTTTTTCCAGAAGATAATATGTAAAGTTCCTAGCTGTCTCCATGAGTGAAGGAGATACATCCTTTCCCATAGCCTGATTTGCCCTCGTCAATGCACCATTTGTAATATTGTCGAACATCTCCGAGAACTTACTACCCTTGAATATCTGCTTATCCCTGATAGCTCCCTGCGCATCATTATACTTGTTGTCTCCCAACAGTTCTTCTCTTACAGTTTCAAATGCTTCAGATGCAAGCTTCCTGGATTCCTTAGAAGCAACCGGATTAGCAGATTGAGTACTCTGATACTCTGGGTGAATAAGTTTATATGCGCCCTCTCCCAGTGCCGTAACTCTGTCCGCAGTCCATCTTATAGGCATCATAAATGCGTTAGAGACGAAGTTTCTTACATTGGTCCGCGCATTCAGCAACATAGATACTCTACGCAGTTCCATGAGTTTCTCCGTCATTGTGACAGGATATTCCTTACGCAGACGATCATACACATTCTCATATGCTGCCTTAATAGCATCCGTATCCCCTGGATCAATATCCGCGAACTGTTTCACCTCGCTGTCGGTCATCTCGAAATTCTTCCACTTGTCTTTGAATTTCTTCTGCCCTGCTTCATTCATGTTGTCAATCTCACGAACAAGATAACGCATGGCCGCCTGCGGATCATTATTCAGCATCGTGATTGCTGCTGCTTGGGAGAACTGTCCAGATTCTGTCAGAGCCTTACTCATGTCTCTTACAATCTGCACAGCTTCATCCACTCTTCCTGCATTGGTCAGTTCTTTTGCGATATTATAGCCCAGAGGAACCGCCGCGGGATCCTTTTTGGTTCCATCAAGCATCTGTCGGAACTGAACAATGGCAGAATCAATGTTACCGCTGGCAAGAATAGCATCAGCTTTTGCTTTGGTATCAGCATTGCTCAACTGCGTATACATCTCCGGATTGGAAATAAATTCATTTTTCAACGCCTGCGGTGCATCGGTCTTATTGACAAGTGTGTCATTGTAACTCCGCATACGCTGATTTCCGGCCTGATCTGTGTTCTGCTGCATCTGCATGTTGTTCTGTTCAACGCTCTGTTGTACATTCTGTACATGAGCCGTATTGCTCTGCTGATTCACATTTGCCGTGCTCTTCTTTGCCGCATCCCGCAAATACTTTCCATACGACATCAGAGTATCGACAAACTCTCCCTCTGTGAAGGAGGTTGTCACACGGTTATTCTGAGACTTCGCAGTGCCCTTACCGCTTCCCTTCCTGGTATAGGAATGTCCCTTCATACTGTCGTCGATCTCTGCGGCCAGTGTTACAGCCTTGTCGATGGCACTCTGATTGCCGGTCTGCAAATATTCATTGATGGCAGATTTCATATCAGCATACATGGAAGCAGTATTTTCATTTCCCTTGTACATTCCAACCAAACGATCCAGTGCCTTGTCGAGATCATTAAAACCTTCGATTTTCTTTGAATTATACTTGGTTCCGTTGACATTTTTAGCAGAATTGGGTATATTAACATCAGTAGCCTTCCCTGTAGATCGCTTAGGGCGTTGGGGTGTGGCAACATTAGTTGCAGCAGCCTCTACAGGGTGGCTATCTTTAATATACATCGTATCCAAAGATAGTCTATGCTTTCCTGCGCCAATAGCTTCGGCAACAATTATTTTCCCATTGATTCTTTTTTCAAACATCATTACCCTGCGCCCTCTGGTATCAGGGTTTGAAGAGAAACTGATCTCGTCTGGATTGTCAAATACTTGTGGAAGCTTCGCAATCAATTCTGCGTCCAAAGGGATTTGATTTCTTCCCGTTTCTGTTTTAACATCGCTGTGATCTTTGTATACATGCCGTATATTATCACTTGACATTTGAATGTTATAGTTTTCTACATCAATGCCTGTCTTATTAAATATATCTGCTGCTAGTTCCTCAGATACCTGTCCAAGGTAATAGTTTTTATTCCCACTTTTACCATCTCCAGATAATGACTCTTTTACGAAATCAGAAAATGACTTGTCCCGGCTGGTCACTCCCTTAGTAGAAGTAAGATTATCTGCCATCAAATCAGAAAACGGATCAACTCCATTTCCTTTTTCATAATGGGTAGGCTGAAATTCATCAGAATTATTGACATTCTGAGAGCTTTCCACTATATTAGTTCCAACGGAGTTATTTTCATGCACGTTTTGGACGTTAGCCAAAGGACTTGATGTATCAAGGGCACTAGGCACATGATAGGCTCCATTATCTAATGAGTTTGACAAATCACTCACACTGTTGGTAGGTGCACCTGCCTGTGTGGTTACGTGATTAGCTGCGGTGGGTAAAGGACCCATGCCAGGAGCTTCGGTCAAACTCATTTCATTTATAACTTTATGTGTCCGATAGTTGTTTGTATCCGGATGGACTTCAACATCAAATGCAACAATATAATTTTTTCCGTTTATGGTAGCCGGAGTTTCAAAATAATCATATCTTACAACGTCTGACTTATTTTTTGATCCATGTTGAACATAATTTCCGCTTCCTACATAATTTGAATTTCCTACAATATTTTCTATGTTATCCAGTACAGACACTTTTTCAGCAGATAATTTGGAATCTGACATTATTTTACTTACAGCACTTTTATTTACAGTGACAGTATATGGATCATTGCCAAACTGCGCACCATTCACGACAATATCCTTTGATGTAGATTCTCCAGAAAAGATATTTTCGTAAACCTTTGTAAGAATTTTTTTAATATTCCTTCCGGTAAAACTACTGTCATATCCTGCTGTCTGTATATTGGACACAGCATTATTATAGGATTCCTGAGACACTTCTACCCTATTTGCATTCTGTGACTTCTGCGTAGGTGTTTCTCCATTATACGGACTGTATATGGTAGTTGCCTGTCCTGCTTTTACAGCAGTCCCTGAAGTATCTACATCATTATGTAGAGAAGAAGTGCTCTCCATATCAGTTACCGGGACATCCGCATCTAATTTGTTAGCTGCCGATCTATTTCCAATAACCCTACCAGCAAGCGCAGTACCGCCAATATTCAATTTGATTTTGTCGTATTTCCTGTAAAGTCATTGACACTCCAAATCTGAAAATATAATATAATTTTCTGATGAACATATGGTACCTAGATCACAGGGCCCGGGTATCGCGTGGTACCGGGGGACCTATCTGCCACAGGTTGTACGGTGGCAGCCCGAAGGGCTGATCCCTGGCAGAAGGAAAAATATAGATCAGCAGGACCATACACAGAGCAGTCCAGACGATCCGGATCCGGTAACAGCTGCATCTGCTATTGTTGCTATTTACTGGAACAATAAGACAATTACCAGCAACTATGCGTGAATGATTAATTTTGCGCATAGTTGAACGATACCAAAAAGCTGATAAACCGCATAAATACTGGATTCTTGAATTGTAGCCATTTATACACAATTTCGGAATCCTCTTTTATGCTCATTTACCAGCTAATTGTGTAATGATCCTGTACAATTTACTTGCTATCTCCCAGTCTCTTAGATACCTGATCCAGTAGCTTTTTATCCACTTCGGAGATCGTAGCATTAACGTCTATCTGCTGCTTAGGGTTATATCCATCATACCTGGACATCCATAACCCGGATAACTGAGAAGGTATACAACCGGTTTCAAACTTTCTCCGCACATCATTCTCGGATTCTTCGCGTATGCGCGTTACGATGTCCCCATAATTCTCATCCTCTGTGTATGTCTGATAGAATTTACTTCTTGCCATGCCAATATATACACAAAAGCCTTCTAAGGTGTAAGTGATAGACTTTTTAACCTTTTCAGTGACAAACTTACTCTCTTTACCGGAGAATGATGTCTGGTTAACCTCTACATTGTCACAGTAAGATTTATACTCTTCCCATAACTGTTCCATTTGTTCAGGACTGCTAATTTTTCTAGGTCTACCCATTGATATTTACCTCCTTCCTGGTATTATAGCAATATAAAAGCCGGTACCAGTGAATTACTGATATCGGCTTATTGACACGTATTTATATTATATACTATACAACAGGTTGTTTTCCCGATTCAACCCCGTTTTTGTGACATTTGTCACACTTTTGGGTATTTTAGGAAAGATTTTTAATATTGATTATAGATTTCTCCTCTGTTACCAGCATCAATAACATAAACGGTTAGTTTTCCATGATCTACAGTATAAATAATTCTATAGCTTCCCACCCTTAACCGTAGTAATTCGTCATGTCCTTTTAGCTTTTTTATGTCTTCACCATCCGGAAGACTTTCTATTGCTTTAACTATGCGCTTTTTGTCATTTTGAGGGAGTTTATCAATGAATTTCTTCGCTTTTTTCTTGATGATTATATTATACATCAATCAAGCCCCCATTCCTTTTTACACTCTTCCAGTGTCATGTCCTCTTTGTCTTCATCTGGTGAATTGTTATAGTCTTGGATCATTTTCTCACAAAAACGGTCGTCTGCATCTTCATCTGCTGTAATGCCCTGAATATAAGCTAGGACATAACCCATTTTATATTCTGGCACCTTATCCAGTAGCTGAATTGCTCTTTCTTTTTCACTCATAATAAACCCCTTTCTACTGTGCCTTTTCCAGTGCACAGTCAATCATATAACGATTAAATGACTTTCCTGCACTTATAGCAGCCTTTTCTATTATTTTTTTCTCTTCCTCTGTCATCCTGATCGTTGGTCTTGCGAATTTTGCTAAGTACTTTTCATTACATTTCTTTTTACTCTCGTTATATCCCACGTAAGCCATAATATACCTCCTTTTATTGTATTATACCCGCTATTTTTGCATGGTGCCATGTACAAAGTGCACAATATTTGCATGACGTCTTTGTGACATTTGTCACACTTTTGGGTATTTTTTATAAATTCTTTTCTCTTTCTATCTTCTCTTGTATAGCTTCATTGATCCATTCGCTGGCACTCATACCCTTACTGGATGCAATTTCTTTTATTTGTGCTTTTTTCCCTTTTGGCATGGTAAAATTGATTCTGTCTGTATTTTCTTTCTGCCACAAATACTGTCTGTCATTTCTCCTCTTTATCTGTTCACTATTCATTTAATCACCTCTTGAATTATCATATTATCCGTGCTATATTATTTATACAAAGAGGTGGTACTAAGTGCCCCTCGGAATCATTGGTCTAAAAAATAACCGCCAAGTTTTCCAGACAGGGGCGGTTATTTTTTGTCTTTATGACTTATCTTATATACAAGACCTATAATGGCTACAATCAACAATCCAAACTGGATCAGATCATCATATGTAACATACATAGGCATCAACCCCCTTTCTCAAGGGGAACCGTTCCCACCTGACCACATAATATCACGGCTTGCAATAATGCGCATTATGCATTTTGTACAAAATAGTGCGCATTATTTTGTCAGTTTTGTCTGTTTACGTAATGCGCATTACGTTTTATGATTAGCTCAACAACAAACGAACCGCACCGAAGCGGAGCACATGAAAGCGAGGTACACAACCATGAGATATTTTGAAAATTGCAAAACCTGTGAAGATGTAAAACAGCTTTATAAGAAATACGCAAGAGACCTTCATCCGGACTGCAACCCCGGAAGAGATACAACCGCAGAGTTCCAGGAGATGTCCCGACAGTACGAGGAAGCATATAACCGCCTGAAGAACATCCACCAGAACGCAAACGGCGAGACCTACGAGAAAGAATCTCAGCAGACCGCCACCGAATACGCCGACCTGATCAACCAACTGCTGCACCTCTCCGGACTTATGATTGAGCTTTGCGGGTCCTGGCTATGGATCACCGGCAACACCAAAGAGCATAAGGATACACTTAAGAGCCTCGGCTTTAAGTACTCCTCTAACAAGCAGGCCTGGTATTATCACGAGGGCGAATATCACAAGCACGGCAAGAAATCAAAGTCCATGCAGGACATCCGCAGCATGTACGGATCCGAGAGATACGCAACCAGGACATCTGAACCGGAGCAGATCACAGCATAAATACATAAGGGGCGGAACACCACCGCCCCACCACAAAAAGAAAGTGAGGTAATCAACATGATGGTTATTAAAAATCTTAGAAATTACAAATTCAGAGACGAAATCGGTATCTATTCAACTACCGGATTCGCACTCTATGAGGATGGAAAAGGATTTATTTCCTTGGATGGCAAAACTCCTTATTCCCCGGCAGGCGGAAAGAAAGCCTTGCAAAGCATCTTGAATGCAGGCGGTTTTCTCTCTGAACCTGATTACATTCTCCCCATTGCACAATAACATTCTACTGGGAGCCGGCAACCCATTAAACCGGCAGAAAGGTGTAATGTATGACAGTAAAAACAAGTATCGGAACAATAACAGCAAGCAAGAACGTTTTAAATGATTTAGCTATCGCATTGTCACAGGCAGATGAAAGAAATTGCAATAAGCACGGAAAAAAAGATTGTTTCAACTTCAGATCTGCCTGCAATGAAATACATGATTCTCTTCTTTTTCATTTCCATAAGAACCTTTGCACCATGTCTCACGAACGTACAGAATGTCTCCCTGTTGATATGGTGATCTTCTTTCCGTCACCAGCGAATAGCCACATCTTGCACAGTATACATTTTCTGCCATCTTGTCATATATGTACTCATTGTGGACATACTTGCAAGTCGGGCACTCTTTCCACTGTGGCTTGCATCTTCGTTATTCGTATCAGGACAATATCCTTCTGTTCTTGCATCACATTTTGTGCATTGGCACCAGATAGTGAGACCGTAATTTCTATTAACTGCTTTGATAACTGCTTCTCCTCCGCAAAACGGACATGGATTAAGTTCTTCGCTCATCTCCTACCTCTTTTCTTTCTGCTCAACAATGAGCCATACTGATACGGAGACATATCGGGAATTTCTCTTTTCCCCATTCCTTTTTTGTAATAATAGTTTCCGTTCTTCTTCGTCTCCTGCTTTTTAAAGTCATAAGACAGATCCGTCATTTTCCATCACCCAATTTCAATTTCTGGCCACATTTATTGCAATAATCATCATATGATGTCAAAAAACTACCGCAGGAACATCTGTACCTAATATGTTCTTTTGTCCATGACGTACAAGTGATATTAACCTTTTCCGGTTCTATGGCTGTCTGCTTTTCCACAGCTTCACGGCATTCCTCCACCGTGCCTATCTTGCGGTACTGCTGCACCTCTTCCAGTGCCTTGATTGCCATTCCCACCGCTTCATCCAATAGTGGATGTGGTCGATTGTCATGGTGGTGTACATCGAAATGGTCTATGATTCTTGCTATTGCTTCATTCTCCGTCATAGCTACTCTCACTTCTGTGGATATAAAAGTTTCAAATCATATCCACTTTCTATAAATTTAATTGTTAATTCATGATTGACCGCATTACCAAGTTTATCGTATATCCAATACATATCCTCTTGTGTAAACTGTGTTCCGAGATATTTGTTGTATCCAAAAAGAAGTATTTCTCTCCATTCTTTATTTCTCTTCTCTTGGCGGTAAGGTTCACCCTTTGCAAGTGGTCTGGAGCACCACTCTAAAAGTTTACAGATAATATCTTTCTGTGTCTTACAGTTTTTCGCTGTAAAGTACACATTTCCTTTATCTGATAAAATAAGTTCTCCGCATCGGGTGATATAACTATTTGGAAAACATTCCATTACATTGAAAACATCATCAATCATTGCTACTTCCTCCTACAACTTCAACTCGGAAACTCTCTTAAAGGCTTTTTCAACCTCGTCAACATACTCTCTCATAGAAATTACCTTAGCTACGCTTTCACGTATGTAGTACGCTTTATCACTACAATTATCGCAAAATCCTCTAAAACACATTCCAGACCGATTACTTTTGCTTTTTCCACAACAATACTCGATGACTATCAAGATATTGCTGCGTCTCATTCAGTATTATTTTATTTCTAGTCATTTTGTTCACCTCACTAAAACCGTGTTTTAGAAATGTACTCTTCGAACTCTTTTCTGCGAATAAGCTGCGTTCTGCCCTGCTTAAATTCCTTGTACACAGCAAAATTGTTATCTGGGTCATTCTTAATCATGTCTTTGATTGCTTTTACTGTGAATCCTGACAACTCAGATGCTTCTGGTATTGTTAAACAGATTTTCAAATGCAGCGGTGTCTGATTAGTTTCTACTTGATTTTTCATCTCTCTGTCTCCTTTTGATTTTGAACAATAAAAAACGGTGAACAGATAAAAAGACTATCACTAATCTTCTTATCTGTTCACCGCTGTTTTCCAATCACTGCAGTAACATGCTTATTCTATCGGATAATGCATTAACCCTCACTGTATGCCTGTCGTCTCAACGCTCGATGAAATTGATACAGGAATTTCATCTTCATAGCTCAACTATCGTGAACACATATTCTGTTATAAGTATCATATCACAGAGAACGAAAAAATCCACAAAAAATAGAAAAATATCGAAAAATATATTTTGTCTAAAATTTAGACAAAGCCAATCGTCTAAATTCCTGATTATAAGCGGGATTTCGAGCACTTGTCTAAAATCTGGAGAAATCTGTCTAAAATTTTTTTAATTTTAGACACTGAAAAACCCTGATTATAAGCGGGATTTTGCCAAAAATGTCTAAAATGTCTAAAATTTTTTCGGTCATTTATATATACATTTTTATCATCACACAATATATAGTGGTTATATAATATGTTAAACACATTTTTCCTACACACGTATAACTTAAAAAATTTTAGACATTTTAGACAGAAATTCCGAAAACCCTGATTATAAGCGGGATTTACGAAACCCGAAATTGTCTAAAATTTTCTACACCTGATTATAAGCGGATTTCCGAGCATGTGACATTTTGTGAAAAATCTTGGTTTGAACACAGATGTCTCCCTGCGCTCTCCCACATTTCTGAACCACCACCTTTGATGTGATGATAAAAAAAGAGCTGAGAAACGAATTCCTCAGCTCACATTTACAACATTGAAATGCTTGAATGCTTCATACACCAGCTTTTCTTTTTCACTTTTCAATTCAACATTCAACTCAGCACCATCGGCATCAAGTCGTTCAATCCCACACTTCCTCATAACTTGATTTATGCTTCCGTTGCTTACCTTGACTCCGTAAACATCAAGAACCCATTTCCTAATGTTTCCGAAACTTAATTTGTTCATATCGACGTTATCATCCCCGACATCATCAAAATTGACATCGAGGATAATTCCGCATACATTGCGAAACACGCCAATATAAGCCGCTTGGACGGGGTTCGTCCTCGCGCGGTTGAGTGGAGTAGACGGGAGTCGAACCCGTGTCCAAAAGCCTATTCCCTGTCCTTCTACGAGTGTAGTTTATTCTTTGACATTCCCTCCGCGCCCCGGGAATAAACACCCTGAGCATTTCAGTAGCTTCATGTTACGCCCATATGCGCAAAGCTTTGCATATGTCGTTTCTCACATATTTGAAGCCGGGATCCTAAGGTGTGAGTGCCCTAGGGCCGACTGCTGCCATTAGGCAGCGTATGCTAAATTATCGTTAGCGTTTAATTTTAATTTGGCCATTTAACGCATTACCATGCGACTCGCTTCTCCAGCTGCAAAACCCCTGTCGAAACCTTTACTACCCCTTATTCAATTGTCAGACCAAGTATACTTGATGGCACACACACTGTCAAGCACTTGCGGTAAAGCATTGCAGGATCAGAGCCTGCGGATCACAGATTACGGACCTTGAATTCCTTCTCTGCCTCTCTGCGCTGATCCTTTTTGGCAATGGCTTCTCGCTTGTCATAGAGCTTTTTACCACGTGCCAGTCCGATCTCTACCTTGACCTTACCATCTTTAAAGTATACCTGCAAAGGGACTAATGTATACCCTTTTTCCTTGATCTTGCCCAACAGCTTGTTGATCTCGTACTTGTGCAGCAACAGCTTTTTCACACGAAGAGGGTCTTTGTTAAAAATATTCCCCTTCTCATAAGGACTTACATGCATTCCGTAGACGAATACTTCTCCGTCTTCAATGCGGACGAAAGCCTCCTTAATACTGCATTTTCCCATCCGCATGGACTTTACCTCCGTGCCATGCAGGGCAATGCCGCACTCATAGGTCTCATCGATGAAAAAATCGTGATATGCTTTTTTATTGTTCGCGATCAGCTTCTGGGACTCTTTTCCTTTTGCCATAGCTACCTCTTAAAACCTTGTAACTATTCAGAAACCCGTTCATAAAACACTCCTGCGGAGCTTTTTTACGGCTCTGAATAGTTACAGTTTACTATATTTTTTACATTTGTCAATGAACTAACAATTCATTTATCCACCAGCCGGAAATTGATGGTGCGCATAAAACGGTCGCAGTCTTCCACTTCGATCCGTACCGGCATTCCCAGTTTGAAGCAACGTCCGGTTGCTTCTCCCACCATCTCACAGGCTGCCTCATTGTAGTGATAATAGTCGCCCGGGATCGTGGAAATATGGATCAGCCCTTCCACGGTATTGGGCAGTTCCACATACAGTCCCCAGCCGGTGACACCGGAGATCACACCCTCATATTCCTCTCCGATATGCTGTTCCATATATTCCACCTTCTTCAGCTTGTCCGTCTCCCGCTCTGCTTCATCGGCACGGCGCTCCATCTCGGAAGAATGCTTAGCCACCTCCGGCAGAATATCCCGGTAGTGCTCCACTCTCTCTTCCTTCAGGCGTCCCCGCAGCTGTTCCTTGATAATACGATGGATCTGCAGATCCGGATAACGGCGGATCGGCGAAGTAAAATGACAGTAATACTGACATGCCAGTCCAAAATGTCCGGTACAATCCGTGCTGTATTTTGCCTGTTTCATGCTGCGCAGGGTCAGTCTGGCGATCATAGGCTCTTCGGGAGTTCCCTCAATCTTCTGTAACAGCTTCTGAATCTCCTTGGGATGGATCTCCTCCGCGGAGACCTTGCTGTTCCTGCGCCCCAGCGCCTTCATGTAATACCCGTAATTGCTGATGAACGTGGACAGCTTCTGGATCCGCTCCGGATCCGGTACATCATGGACGCGGTAGACGAAGGGCAGCTCCTGCCAGTAAAAATGCTGTGCCACTGTCTCATTCGCTGCGAGCATGAAATCCTCGATCAGCATAGTCGCTACATTCCGCTCGTAAGGCTTAATATCCAGTGGATGTCCTTCCTTATCTAACAGGATCTTGCACTCCGGAAAATCGAAATCAATGGATCCCCGCTTCTGTCTCTTCTTCCGCAGTTTGTCCGCGAGCTCAGCCATTTGTTGGAACATAGGAAGCAGTTCCCTGTACTGGGAATAGTCTGTTACGGTTCCTGCGCTTTCTCCGGCGGTTCCGTCCAGCGCACCGGCGTTATGCTCTACACACTCCGGCTCCTCCAGCAGCTTCTTCACCACGGTATAAGACATTCGCTTATTTACCCGGATCACAGATTCGCAGATCTCATAGTCCACGATCTCGCCCTCTTCATCCACCTTCATCAGGCAGCTTAATGCCAGACGGTCCACACCTTCGTTCAGGGAACAGATACCGTTACTCAAGGCATGGGGCAGCATGGGGATCACGCGGTCTACCAGATAGACGCTGGTGCCGCGTTTTAATGCTTCTCTGTCCAGTGCGGAATTCTCCTGCACGTAGTTCGTCACGTCTGCAATGTGTACTCCTAAGTGGTAACATGTCCCGTCAAAGGATACACTGACAGCGTCATCCAGATCCTTGGCATCCTCTCCATCGATGGTGACCATAGTCACATCCCGCAGATCCCTGCGGCCGGCACAGTCTGCCTCGGATACCGTCTGTGATACCCTTTCCACCTGGTTCATGATCTTCTCGCCGAATTCCACAGGCAGATCAAAGCCACGTACGATAGACATGATGTCTACACCGGGATCGTTGATATGTCCCAGGATCTCCACGACTTTGCCCTCAGGACTCTTCGTATTCGTGCCGTATCCGGTGATCTCCACCACGACCTTATGTCCGGTCATGGCCCCCTTCGACCACTCCTTCGGCACGAAAATATCCTGTGCTATCTTCGTGTTATCCGGAATGACAAAGCCGAAATTACTCTTGGACTGCTCATAGGTTCCCACTACCTGAGTCATTCCCCTGGCAATGATACGAAGGACCTGCGCTTCCTGCCGTTTGCCGGTCTTCGCAGGCAGAAGTGCCACTTCCACGGTATCCTTATGGAATGCTCCACCCTGCTTGTCCTCCGGAATGAACAGATCCTCGTCCCTTCCTTCCACTTCCACAAATCCAAAGCCTTTGGCATTGCTGATAAAAGTTCCTGTCAGCACCTTACCGTTGGACTTCATATATTTACCCTTAACGGTCAGGGTAAGCTTTCCTTCCGCTAAAAGTTCCCGTAAGATCTCACGAAACTCTTCCCGGTCTTCTTTTGCGACCTGAAGAAACATTGCCAGTTCCTTTTCCTTCATCGGAACGTAAAAATCATCCTTCACCAGATCACAGATTACTTTTTTTCTCTTCTCTCTGATTTCGTTATTACTCATGTAACCTCTCTCAAACAGTAACTATTCAGAACTCCATTCGCAAAACCGCCTCTACGAGGCTTTACTTTTGCTCATGTAGTTACTTCGCCATATAAATCATGTCAAATGTTCTTACGAATGCAAGCATTCGCCGTACATGTTGGCATGATTTGCATGGCTCTGAATAGTTACATATAACAAAACACCCTTGTATGCCATGCACACAAGAGTGTCATCCTTCGTAATGATTAAAATACGTTCAGATTCAGTACGGCTGCAAGTAACATGAAGAATACTGCAAGGATCTTCGTGATCTTCACCAGCATACCTTCCATGGAACGTCCTTTATTTCTGCCCCAGTAGGTCTCAGCAGCGCCGCTGATGGAACCCAGTCCTGCGGATTTACCTTCCTGCATCAATACTAACACTGTCAGTGCTACACATACCAATATAAAAATTATGTTGATTACTACTCTTAATGCTTCCATTTCACACCTCCTAATGTCAAGCAGATTTTATATTACCATATATTGTACACAATTGCAACAACATTTTACAAGACAGTATCGAAAAGACGGCACAAAAAAGAACCCCCGGAAATCTTTACGATCTCACGGGGATCCTTTATTTTTATTCTGAATGATCAGATCCGCAGATTACTCTGCGATGTCACCATACATGAAGTACCAGTAACCATAAGCGGAATGCCAGATACCGGTGATCTTCTCGCTCTGCAGCCAGAAGTCATTGTAGTAAGCAACAGGGATGCAGCCTACCTGCTCCATCAGAACATCCTCAGCCTCATGAAGAGCTGCGGAACGCTCAGCGGTATCCATGGTGGAAGCTGCCTTCTCCATAGCTGCATCGTATTCAGCGTTGGAGAACTTACCATCGTTGTTACCGTTGCCGGTGCAGAACAGGTCTAACATATTGGAAGGATCGCTGTAGTCTCCTACCCATCCGTTACGTGCTACCATGTACTCACCGTTACGTCTCATCGGAGTGAAGCTGGACCACTCAACGATATTTACTTCTACGTTAAGACCAAGCTCGCCCCATGCCTGCTGTAAGTACTCAGCAACAACCTTGTGGTAACCTGCATCATTGGTAGTATAGGTGATGGTAGGAAGTCCTTCACCATTGGGGTAACCTGCATCAGCTAAGAGCTGCTTAGCTTCCTCAAGGTTAGCATCGAAATCCTCGGAGATATAGCTCTGACCACCGTTAGCATTTGCATTGAAGGAGCTGCCGTCGGTATCTACCCAACCCTCACCTACGAGGTTGTATGCGGGAGAGTAGGTTCCCTGCATCAGGGTATTTGCTACATAATCACGATCAATTGCCAGGCTCAGAGCCTTACGAACATTTACATCTGCGAATGCAGGATCTTCCAGGTTCATGGACAGATAGTAGGTTCCCAGGATAGGCTCTACATGGAACTCAGGGTTGCCCTGTAAGCTGGGGATCTCCTGGGTAGGAACATCCTTGATGAGCAGTACATCACCAGACTGGTATGCAGTATAAGCTGCGTTGGAATCCTCCATCAGTACGAATTTGATGCTGCCAAGCTTGATCGCATCAGCATTCCAGTAGTTAGGGTTCTTGGACATGGTAATGTGAGAACCGGGTACCCACTCGGTAATGTAGAAAGGTCCGTTGGAGATATAGGTCTCAGCTGCGGTAGCCCATGCATCGCCGTTAGCCTCTACGGTTGCCTGCTGAACAGGGCTCAGGGTAGCGAATGCTGCCAGAGACTCGAAGTAAGGGCAGGGATTGGAAAGCTCTACAACTAAGGTCTTAGCATCGGGAGCGGATACTGCCAGAGCATCCAGATCACCTGCCTGTGCCTCGTCAAAGCCCTTAACCATACCCAGAACAGTCTCAGCATAAGGAGCTGCTACTACGGGATCGCATACACGCTTCCAGCTGTATACGAAATCGTCTGCGGTCAGATCACTGCCGTCAGACCACTTTAATCCATCACGAAGATGGAAGGTCCAGGTAAGACCATCTTCAGATACTTCCCAGGTCTCAGCCTGTCCGGGAGCGATCTTACCATCCTGGTCAATCGTCAGAAGACACTCAAAAGAGTGAAGCAGCATATTACCGCCATCTACTGCACTGTTCAGTGCGGGATCAATGGTCTCGGGATCGGGACCGATCTGAACGGTAAGCTGTTTGCCTTCGGTACTAACTTCAGTTGCTGCTGCATCGGTCTTGGTGCTGTCAGTTGCACTGGCACTGCCGGTTGCAGAAGAACCATTGTCGCTGCTGCCGCATGCTGCCAGAGAACCTACCAGCATTGCTGCGGTGAGCAGCATAGCTAACTTCTTTTTCATAAAGTTATCCTCCTCTTTCTTTTCATACAAAAGCACTATGCTTTGTATAACTTTATATTAAACAGCTAAATTGCTCAGCTGTCAATACCTAATTTCAGACATTGATCTTTTCCACATGGTGGCAAGCCACGTAGTGGCCCTTTTCCACTTCTCTCCATTCGGGTTCCTTCTGTGCACAACACTCATCCGCATAAGGACATCTGGTGCGGAAACGGCATCCGGTAGGAGGATTTAAGGGGCTGGGTACATCTCCCTGCAGAACAATACGTTTGCTTGCTCTTGCCTTGATGGGATCTGCGATGGGGATTGCAGAGATCAGGCTCTTGGTATAAGGATGCAGGCTTCGTGCTACCAGCTCGTAGCTGTCTGCCAGCTCTACCATTTTGCCCAGGTACATAACGCCGATACGGTCGGAGATATGTTTTACGACAGAGAGGTCATGTGCGATAAACAGATAGGTCAGTCCCATCTGCTCCTGCAGCTCCTCGAACATATTCACCACCTGTGCCTGGATCGATACATCCAGTGCGGAGATCGGCTCATCGCAGACGATAAACTGCGGGTTCACTGCCAGTGCTCTCGCAATGCCGACACGCTGACGCTGTCCACCGGAGAATTCATGAGGATATCTGTTCGCATGCTCAGAGTTCAGTCCGACCTTCTCCAGCATGGATATGATCATATCATGACGTTCCTTCTTATTAGCAGCCAGCTTATGGATGTCGATGGCTTCTCCTACGATATCTCCTACGGTCATTCTGGGATCCAGACTTGCATAAGGATCCTGGAATACCATCTGCATCTTCTGACGGTAAGGCAGCATATCCGCCTTTACTTTATTTTCAACGTCCAGGATCACATTGCCGTCAAATGTGATCTTGCCGCCGGTGGGCTCATATAATCGTAAGATAGAACGTCCGGTGGTGGTCTTGCCACAGCCGCTCTCTCCTACCAGTCCGAGAGTCTCACCTTTATTCACAAAAAAGCTGACATCATCCACGGCCTTCACGAACTTACGGTTTTTACCCATGCCGCCTGCGGGGAAGTATTGCTTCAAATGTTCAACCTGAAGTAACTTATCGCTCATTGGTATTTCCTCCCTCCATCTCAGCTTTCTGGTTCATAAAGCAGTGTGCATAATGCGTCTCGCTGAAATCCGTCTTAGGAGGATTCTCTCTCAGGCAGATCTTCATGCAGTTCTTACAGCGGGGGGCAAATTCACATCCTTCGGGAGGATTCAGAAGATCCACCGGGTTACCCTCGATGGGGATCAGCTTCTCATGCTTTGTGCTGTCCAGACGGGGGATACTCTCCAACAAGCCCTTGGTATATTCATGCTTCGGATGGTAGAAGATCTCGTCACAGGTACCGGTCTCCACGATACGGCCGGCATACATGACTGCAATACGGTCACACATGCTCGCCACGATACCCAGGTCATGGGTGATCATGATGATTGCCATGCCCAGCTTGTCCTTCAGCTCCATCATCAGCTCCAGGATCTGCGCCTGAATGGTAACGTCCAGTGCGGTAGTAGGCTCATCGGCGATCAGAAGCTTCGGTTCACATGCCAGCGCGATTGCGATCATGACACGCTGTCTCATACCACCGGACAGCTCGTGGGGATACTGCTTCATACGCTTCTCCGGTTCATTGATACCTACCAGAGACAAAAGCTCCACTGCTCTAGCATATGCCTTTTTCTTGTCCGCATCGGTATGCAGACGGATCACTTCCATGATCTGATTGCCAATGGTATATACGGGATTTAAGCTGGTCAGAGGATCCTGGAAAATAATGGAGACCTCTTTACCACGCATTTTGGAAAAATCTTTTTCGGTCATTTTCTCCACTTCGTGTCCATTGAAGTGAAGTTCTCCGCCGATCAGCTTACCGGGATAAGCGGTCAGTCCCATCAGACTGTATGCGGTTACGGATTTACCGGAACCACTCTCTCCTACGATGCCCAGTACTTCTCCTTCCTTCAGGTGAATGGAGACATCGTTCAGTGCCTTTACTTCTCCGGCAGGAGTAAAGAAAGAGAGACGTTCATGCTGTATATCTACCAGATAATTGTTATCCATCTTCACTACTCCTTCCATTAATTCTTAAGCTTCGGGTCAAATGCGTCACGAAGTCCGTCACCAAACAGGTTAAAGCTTAAGATGATCAGGCTGATCAGCAGACAGGGTGCAAACAGCAGGTACGGGAATGTGATCATTCCGTTAATGGCATCACTTGCAAGGCTTCCCAGGGAAGGCAGAGGAACTGCCACACCCATACCTAAGAAGCTCAAATAACTCTCGGTAAAAATAGAGGAAGGGATCTGCAATGTGGTGGTAACGATCAGCGTACCGATACAGTTAGTCAGCAGATGCTTTTTAATGATACGGCCATCCTTGGCTCCCAGAGCCTTGGCTGCCATGACATAATCATTTTCCTTCAGGGTCAGGATCTGGCTTCGTACCATACGTGCCATTCCTACCCAGTACAGCAATGCGAATACGATGAAGATACTGATCAGGTTAGATCCTACGATCTGCATCCATCCGAATCCGGGAAGCTGTGCCAGCTTTGCCAGCGGGTCCTTTAACGCGAAGGACAGCAGTACGATCAGCAGGAAATCCGGTATCGTATAGATAATATCTACAATACGCATGATGATCAGATCCACCCATCCACCGAAGAATGCGGAGATGGAACCGATCAGGGAACCGATCACAAAAATGATGGCAGTAGCGATCAGACCAACCAGCAGGGAGATACGGCTTCCCATCATAACACGGATGGCATAATCACGGCCCATCTTATCGGTACCGAGCACATGGGGGAATACCTTCTCTCCCGCATCCATACGCTCTATCTCTTTCTCGGAATACTGCATGGGGTGCAGATTCTCGCTTCCTTTGATCTGTGTCTTGTAATCATAGGGATAAAATGCAGGCACGATAAAGGAAAAGATCATAATTACAATAATAACGAAGAGGCTGACCATGGCAACCTTATTCTTACGAAGTCTGCGGAAGCCATCCTGCCAGAAGCCCACGCTCTCGCGCATGATGACCTGGCTCTGCTTCTCTTCTTCATTCGCCGGCATAAAATCTTCCGGTTTATATTTTACATGAAAGCTCATAGCATTCGGTTCTTTCATCGGTATCTTCCTTCCTGTTAATCTTACTTCAACTTGATCCTGGGGTCGACGATCTTATATACGATATCCACCAGCACATTCATGACAACCATCAGTGTTGCGAGGAAAATGGTGGTACCCATGATCATGGTGTAGTCACGGTTAATGATCGAGCTGACAAATTCATTGCCCAGACCGGGGATCGTGAAAATCTTCTCTACTACGAAGCTTCCTGTCATAGTATAAGCCATCATAGGACCTACATAGGTGATAACGGGGAGCAGTGCATTTCTCAGTGCATGCTTGAACAGACGGAAGAAAGGCTTTACTCCCTTCGCCGTAGCGGTTCTCATATAATCCTGTCCCAGAACATCCAGCATGGAAGAACGCATCAGTCTCATAATATAAGCAGTGGGATACAATGCCAGTGCGATCACGGGCATCACATAATGCTTCCAGGTGCCGATTCCGTAGGTGGGCAGTATCTTTACCTTACTTCCCAGGAAATACAGAAGCAGAGTACATATAACGAAGCTTGGTACCGCAATACCACAGGTGGAGATCACGGAGATCACGCTGTCCAGCGTCTTGCCACGATGGGTAGCTGCCAGACATCCCAGAGGAATACCTACCAACAGCGCTACGATAACGGAAAGTCCACCTACTCTTGCAGATACAGGGAACTTGGATACTATAATAGAAGTAACAGTTCTTCCTCTCTGCTTCAGACTCTCTCCGAAATCACCGTGCAGAGCATCATTCATATACGTCAGATACTGCTGGGACAAAGGTTTGTCCAGTCCATATTTTGCCTCCAGGGCTGCCTGTGCAGCAGGGCTTACTGCCTTCTCCGAGAGGAACGGACCACCGGGAACCATGTTCATCAGGAAAAAGGTGAGTGTTGCTACTGTAAAAATCGTGATCAGCGCCAGGCCGATACGTTTTGCAATATATTTAAGCATCTCTTCAACTCCTTGCTTTTCTTTTGCCTACGGACATTAATAAAATGCATTCTTCGCATTTGTATGCAAGTATACACGCGCAAAAAATGTACTTTAATTTTCCGAAAACGACTTTTGTTATATTACAACACTTTTGAGGCTATGTCAACTGAATTACGCATGAAGCATCTGCCAGTTTCTGTGACTCTGCCTCTTTAGCTGTCTCTTCTAGGTGTACGCACAGCACGCACATATGTCTGTATATTTATGAAAAACTTTTTCATTAAAAATAGTTTCTGTTTTTCAAATTTGCATATAGTGTATATTTTACGCTTCTATTATGTATATTTAAACATTTTATTTTTGTGCATTTTTCTTTCACTCATGTATTTTTCTATCGTTTTGCTATAAAAGCAGGAGGATTTCCGGTGATGAAAATCCTCCTGTTTATACATTTTTTATTTTTTGTAGTTTACATTTTGTTGCGCAACCACTCAGATCTTGTGGAACGGCTCCATATATGCCGCGGCATCCTTTAACTCCTCTTCAATGGCAAGCAGCCGGTTGTACTTCGCCACACGATCGCTGCGGCAGGGCGCTCCGGTCTTAATCTGTCCGGCATTCAGTGACACCGCTATGTCTGCTATGGTGGTATCCTCCGTCTCGCCGGATCTGTGGGAGATCACCGCCTTGTAACCATTCTTGTGTGCCATCTCCACCGCTTCGAAGGCTTCGGACAGCGTTCCGATCTGATTGACTTTAACCAGAATGGCATTACCACAATGAAGTTTGATCCCGGCATCCAGCCGTTTTGTATTTGTGACAAACAGATCATCTCCCACTAACTGGATCTTCTCTCCCAGCCGTTTTGTAAGCTCCTGCCATCCGTCCCAGTCATTTTCATCCAGTCCGTCCTCAATAGAGATAATGGGATAGTTCTCTACGAGCCGTTCATAATACGAGATCATTTCTCCGGTATCCCGCAGGATTTCCTCTCCCTTCAGCTTACTCTCTCCGGGGAAATGGTACATTCCCGTTTTTTCATTATAAAGTTCGCTGCTGGCGGCATCCATGGCGATCCGAATATCCTGTCCCGGCACATATCCGGAAGCCTCGATTGCCTCCACAAGGAGATCCAGCACGCTCTCCGCATCCGGCAGGTCCGGTGCAAAGCCGCCCTCATCCCCGACTCCGGTGGACAAGCCTTTCTCCTCCAACAGCTTCTTCAGATTATGATAAATTTCCGCACAGATCCGTAACCCTTCCGCAAAGGTTTCTGCCTGTACGGGCATGATCATAAACTCCTGGAAATCCACGGTGTTCGCCGCATGCTTTCCGCCGTTTAAAATATTCATCATGGGTACCGGAAGAAGTCTCGGAGAGATTCCTCCAAAGTAACGGTATAACGGAAGTCCCAGTGCCTCCGCCGCTGCTCTTGCCACCGCCATGGACACTGCCAGCATGGCATTGGCACCTAAGTTGCACTTGTTGTCCGTGCCGTCCGTTTC